>Michael_p1__coassemble_775_pt1 | contig 56499 bp, 46 predicted proteins | sample Michael_p1__metabat2_high_PE_009 | metagenome-assembled genome bin Michael_p1 | reverse complement strand
ATTTTAGATATCTTTATATTTTATTTAGAATTATTTTCCGTTTACTAATTCCTTAAGACCCTTACCTGCCTTGAATACTGGAGCCTTTGATGCTGGTATCTGTATTACTTCTTCTGGCTTTCTTGGGTTTCTTCCTGATCTAGCTGCTCTTTCTCTTGTTTCGAAAGTTCCAAATCCAACTAACTGAACCTTATCTCCTGAAACTAGAGTTTCTTCAACTACCTTCATGAATGCATTTAAAGCAACTTCACTTTCCTTCTTTGTTAAGTTACTCTTTTCTGCCATCTTTGCAACTAATTCTGCCTTATTCACAATAACTACCTCCTGTAATAATTTTCTAATTTCACAACTTAAATATCTTATTTATCTTTCTAGTTGACAAGTTTATTATACATAAGTTTTGGCTATATTTCAATGTTTTTTATCAATTTATTTATTATAGGCTTATATTTTTACATCTTTTTTATATCAAAAGCAGCATCACATATCTCATCAAAATCGAAATATCCTTCTTCCAAGCCTGCCTTGGAGAACTCTATTACTTGCAATACAATGCTTCCAAGCTTTTCTATCATAGAATCTATATCGTCTTCTTGAATACTACTAGATAATCTCAAAACTGTGTCTTTCATTTGATTTGCAAGCTCTTCATAGCTTTTTGACTCCCCTTCTTTGCCATCGAAAACAAACTCTTCTAAATCTTCTATAGATCTAAATCTTTTCTTTCCAGATTTTGCTATAAATAAACTTGTAAGATGATCAAATTCATTTTCTGCTCTATCTAGATCACATAGTTTTATTTTTTTCTTATATTCTAAATCTTTTATTCCTGCTGATTTTACTATATACATTTCCTGTTCGTCATTATAGTATTCCATAAGTTTAATCTTTGTATTAGATGCAATAAACCTATCATATACTTGTGTTATTATTATATTCGCTTCACAATCTAGATCTCTTTTTCTAATGTTAAATGCATCTAAAAGCCTAAATCCCTCAGATGGATCAAAGGCAAGATAGTTATACATTGCATCTATAAAGCTCATAGAAGCTATTATTTCTACTTCTATGCCCTTTTTAAGTGCTATCTCTTCTATTAATGGCACTGTACTTTCAGCTACTCTTGGATGCCCTGGTACAGCATATATAATATCTTCCTTTTCACCGAGATTTACAATCTCATTTGCTATTTTTGAATATACTTGCTCAAAATTTTCATACTCTTCGTAATAAGAATCAAAACTCTTATACTCTATATCTAATTTTTCTACTACTGGATGTTTCTCTGTTCTCAAATAAATAGGCAAATTAGATTTCAACTTTTCTACTGCACTAAAACTTATCTGAGTAATATCTCCTGCTCCTAGCCCTACTATAGTTATCATATATATTTCCTTCCTAAAATATTTTCTGTTAATTTTTCTTGGCTTTTTAGAATTTTATTAAAATTCCTATGTTTTATTATTAAAATTATAACTAATTTTAAATAGTCTTTCTTTATTTTATATTATATTGATTTTTTCGTTTTTATACAAGCCTATGTGTTTTTCTTATTATTGTATATTTCTTATTTTTTACATCTCAAATTTTTTTATTCTTTTGCTTATTTTTTCATTTATTATATTAATATATAAAAAGAGTCGGCATAATGCCGACTCAAATTTACTATGATAATTTACAATTTTTTTATTATATTATCTTACTAGTTTGAACTTTTTAAGCTTTGATAATATTTTCTTACCCTTTGGCATTGCAAGTATTTCTTCTTCTGTAATTCCTCCTATGCCAAGAAGAACTATTCCGTAGACTATTCCACCTATTGCTATTGCAATTATAGTAGAGATCTTTCCACCTAAAACAAGACTTAAGCCCATATATGAATATCTTGCAGCAATGAACATTATCATTACTGTTACAATTGGCTTTATAAAGTATTCCATTATATCAAACTTTATATTTAAAGCCTTCTTAATGTATGTATATTCAACTATCGCAGCTATCATATATGAAACTACTGTACCAAGAGCTGAACCAAGTATATTAAAGGCTGGTATAGCTGTTAATGTATAACTTATTATTATCTTTCCTACTATTCCACCTAAAAGAGCGAATACCGGTATCCAAGGCTTTCCTATTCCCTGAAGTATACCATTAAAAGTATATAAAAGTCCAAGGAATATACATCCCGGTGCAAGTGTAAACAACATTAGACCTATTACTTCTGAAGGTTGTTTAGGGAACAATAATCCCATTATTGGCTGAGAAAGTGCTGCCAAACCAAATGCACATGGCAATACCAATAATAATGTTATTTTAAATGCAAGTTTTGCATTATGTCTAGCCTCGTCAAACTTCTTAAGTGTAAAAGAAGTAGATATCGCTGGTACAAGACTCATACCTATTGCTGTTGTAAATACCATCGGCATTACAATAATAGGCATTGACATACCAGTTAACTGTCCTAGCATGGCATTTGCTGCCATATTGCTGTATCCAGCTACTTCTAGTCTTGATATTACTATTACAGTATCCACAACATTTACAAGTGGCATTACACATGCTCCAACACTTATAGGTATTACTACCTTTATAATGTTCATCACTATTGTTGATTTTTTCTGCTTTACATAACCTGTACTAGTTTCCATCATCTCTTTTCTTACTTTGCTATCCTTCAAATAAATAGCCACTAAGAATAAGAATGATGCAAATGCACCTATAGTTGCACCTGATATACCACCTGCAGCACCCATTTTAGCTCCAAATTGAGCCATAAGTAAGTATGCAAGTGTTAACCCTAAGAATACTCTAAATACCTGTTCTATGACCTGTGACGCAGCTATTCTAGTCATCTGCTGATAACCCTGATAGTATCCTCTATAAGCCGACATAGATGGTACTATCAATAGCGCTGGTGCTATTGCCCTCATTGCTGATACAGCATTTGGATTGTGCTGTATGTCAGTAACAATAAAACTTGCACCGAAAAATAATACTAAGAACATTACAAGCCCTGTTATAAAAAGCATCAAGTGAGTAATTTTAAAAATCTCATTTGCACCCTTATGATTTCCAAGAGCTGCCTGTTCAGATACAAGCTTTGCTATGGCTGTAGGAAAACCAGCTGTTGCCAAAGTTAAAAATAAAGCATATACAGGATATGCAGTTTGGTAATAACCCATCCCTTCTGCACCTATAAAATACCCTAGAGGTATTCTAAATATAGCACCTAATATCTTTATAATAACCCCAGCGGCACCTAATATTAAGGTCCCCATCAAAAAGGAATTCTTTTTACTACTAATTTCCATCTTTTCCTCCTATTAAATTTTCTGTTCAAATACACAATAAATATTATATCATATATACTCTTCTATACACCAAAAATTTTATCTAAAAAATAAAATGCTGATACACAATATGTATTGAATATCAGCATTTTGATTAAATCATTTTATCAAATTAAAAGCTATCTGTAAAGCCTCATTATTATTTACTTTTTATCTATAAAGATCAAATCTACCCTTTTTCAAAGTTAAGCCCAACTTTCCTGAGCCCATGTGTATTGATCTTGTAGCAATTATTTTTTTAAGAGCAGATGCTGGATAACCCTTAAGTTCCTTTCCACCTACTAAAGCTACTGCATTTGTATTTCCTAATGAACATACAGTTCCCTTCGATACATAGACAAACTTTTCTGTTGGTTTTCCATCTAACTTTTTCAATATATTATCTACACACTTAGATGCCATAGCCAAAGCTATTTGAGCTGTTGTTGGATATGGTCTATTAGATTCTGGGTCTATAACCGCAGCTACATCTCCTAACATAAATATATTATCGTAGCCTTCTACTGTAAGATCATCCTTTACCACAACTCTTCCTCTTTTTGCGGAGAATCCTGATTCTTCTATAAGATCAACACCACTTACTCCTGTAGTCCAAATAATTGTTCCACCCTCTATTTCATGAGTTTCTCCATCCTTAATATATTCAACTACCCCCGGTTTAATTTCATTTACCTTAGCTCCTGTAATAAACTCTACCCCTAAATCTTTTAGATAGTCTACTGCATAATCTGCAAGTTCTTCAGAGAACATAGGAAGTAATCTTGTTGCAGACTCTACACATACAAGTTCATAACTGTTTTCAGAGAAACCATGCTTTTCTGCATACTTAGGCATTTGTTCAGCAAGAGCTCCTAGAAGTTCAATTCCTGTAAATCCTGCACCACATACTATTATCTTTAACTTTTTCTTATCTCTTTCACCATCTATATATGATCTAATCTGTTCATTAATATGTTTATTAATTGCTACTGCTTGTTCAAGATTTACCATAGAAAAGGCATTCTCATGAACCCCCTTAACACCAAATGTTTCAGATTCAAATCCAAGACCTATAACCAAATAATCATAGTCTATCTTTCCGTTCTTTTCAAGTACTATGCTGTTATTATCTTTATCTATTTCTATTACCTTATCTTGTATAAATCTTGATTTCTTACAACTTGAACAGTCTTCGATTGAATAAATAATATTTTCTGGAGACTGCTGACCTGCTGCTACTTCGTGTAGGCAAGTTTTTTCAGTATGATACGTATTTTGATCAATTAGTATAAGTTCAAAGTCTCCACCCTTATGTCTTAACTGTGTTGCTACTCTTATTCCTGCATACCCTGCTCCTAAAACTACTATTTTTTTAGTCATCGTATTCACTTCTCCTTTAAACTATTCTTTTAATTCTAATGTGTATTTATAAAAATAATCCTATAAAAAATCCTGCAAATTGAAAAACTAGAATCATTCCTAAATTGGCAACAGCAAATCTAAATGATTTTTCCTTTATAGGTAAATCTTCTATTTTTTTCACATTCTTAAAGATTTTTCCTGTAGCTGCCAATACTATTAAGTATGTAATAGGTGCCAGCCTTAATATAACGTTTACTATTACACCGAAAAGACATATTCCATAGAATATGTACAAAAGCTTTATTGAATTTTCTTGACCTATTACGCAAGCTAGTGTTTTTCTTCCATTGATTCTATCTTCTACTATATCGCATAGATTATTTGTAAGCATAAGTGCTGATATTGCAAATATACTCGGCACAGAAAATACGAATATATCTACAAGTTCTGCATAATTGAGATTGCTGAATCCTCCTATATTTACTCCCACAGTTATTAAAATTATAACAAATCCCATAGTAGTACCTGAGAAGAATTCGCCTAATGGAAGTGAAGATATTGGAATTGGTCCTGCTGAGTAAAATATTCCTACACAAAATGAATATATCCCCAATATTAAAAGCATATATCCTGTTTTATTGACAAGATATAAGCCAAGTATTGCAGATATAGAAATAAAAATTATAATTGCTGTGAGAATACCTTTTAAACTCAAATCCTCTCTTCCGATTATATTTGTTTTATCTCTGTAATCATGCTCTAAGCTGGCATTTTTATAGTCACAATAGTTATCAAGCATATCAACTGACATATTAAAGAGCAACATAGCCACTATTAATATTATTGAGTCTGCAATTCTAACTTGATGCATGTTATATATAGAATACAATACACCAAGAAGAAATGGCAAAAGACTAGCCAGTTTTGCTTTCATTTCGACTAATTCAGCATAAATCTTTATCTTCTTATATATCATCATATATACCCCTAGTTACTTCTATTAAGCAATTTACACACAAGTTGGTTAAGATATTTTTTAAACAATCCATTTTCGAAATCATTTAATATTTTAATTGCCTTCTCACTATATTCTCTTGAAATATCCTGAGAGTAAGATATTGCACCTGATTTTTCAAGTATGTCTCTCACTTTTTTATTTGCTTCTTCGCTATATATATTTTCTTTCTTAATTCTTTTTAAATCATCACTATACTCTTTCATTGCTTCTATTACTGGAAGTGTGAAATTCCCCTCTTTAAAGTCTTGATTTACAGGCTTTTTAGATTCTCTTGCTTCTGCTGTAACATCTAATATATCATCTCTAAGTTGAAATGCCATACCTACATATTCTCCAAATTCCCAGGCAACTTCTGCATCTTCTTTATTGCCTGACATATATGCACCTTCATAACAAGAAAGAGCTAGCATAACAGCTGTTTTTCCTCTTATTATCTTGTAATAATCTTCCTCCTCTATTGAAAAACTATTTCTATGCTCCATTTGAATCAACTCTCCAGAAAGTATAGTGTTTACAGTTCTTGTAATCTTTTTTATATTCTCCATTGTTTTAGCATGTTCAATTACATTTGAAAATACTGATGATAACATATAATCACCTGCATATACTGCAACATCTTTACCCATTTTACTTTGAAGTGACTCAACCCCTCTTCTCTTAGGTGAATCATCAACTATGTCATCGTGTATAAGAGTTGCCATATGCAAAAGTTCAAGTGTAGCTGCAATTTTAATAAAATCATCATCTAATTCTCCACCACCAGCATACATCTTTCCTATTGTAATCATCAAAGCTGGTCTTATAAATTTTGCATCTACATTTATAAGTTTGAGAACTTCTTTTCTAACAGCTTTATTAGGTATATCTATAGACTCTATCATGAACTTTTTACATCTTTTTAGCTCTTCTTTTATTTCTGGAAATTCATTCCACATAGTATTTATTTCCATTCTATTTCCTTCTAACAAATTGTCCTCCTCACTTCTCCTGTTATTATATAGAGCAAGCCCACCAAAGACCATACTTCTTTATATAGCCCTTGGTAATAATAACTTGCTTTAAAACATTAAATTAAAGTATTTTTTCATTAATTGTTTTTTTAATATATCTTTAACAAGTATATTTTTAAAACAATTATATTTGTTACTTCTTTACTTTTTAATTATAATCCCTTATCTATATTGTATAACATTTTGAAGAATTCATTTTCTTTAATAAGAGTGCTCGGAGCATCATCCATTATAAACTTACCGTCTTTTAAGTAAAGCACCCTATCCATCTTCTCTATATCTTGAAGATGATGAGTTACCCATACAATGGTTTTATCTTTAAACACTTTGAATATTGTGTCAAGAAGCTCGTGTTCTGTGACTGGATCAAGTCCAACAGTAGGTTCATCTAGAAGAATTATAGGAGTATCCATTGCAAGTATTCTAGCAAGTGCCATCCTCTGCTTTTCTCCACCTGAAAGATTCTTTCCACCTTCATCTATTATGGTGTCCATTCCCTTTTCCAAAGAATTGACCTTTCCTTCCAAGCCTACCATTTTAATTATCTCACTGGCCTTAGAATATGTCAATTTGTCGTCACCTAACCTAAGATTGTTGAAAATTGTTGTGTTGAAGATCCACGGACTTTGATTAAGAACTCCTACTATCTTCTCTTTTCCCAAATCCACATTCTTCATATCCTTATCAAAAATTTTAACTTCACCATTGTAATCATATAAATCGCCTCTTAGTATTTTCATAAGAGTTGACTTTCCTGCACCACTTTTACCAAGTATACATATTTTTTGCTTTTTAGCTATATCAAAAGATATATCGTCTAAAATCTTTCTAGTTTCCAAGCCCTGATTATATGAAAAAGTTAGCTTTTTTACTGATATGGCTGTTTTTGCATCTTCTATACTATACTCTACTGTCTTATATACCCTATTTTCTACCATATCACTTAAACTGTTTATATTTTTGATAGACTTTTCATGTGACGCCATTTCCTCCATTCCATCAGATAAAGGAATAAATGTATCTGCCAATGGAAAAACACATAAAACAAAAGCTGCTATCCAATTCTTATTAGAGAAATTCTTGAAATATATTCCTGTAAATATCAGCATTGCTATTGCAACAAATACAAAAATCACTTGAAGAGTAAGATTTCTTTTTCTTCCGTAAGATCTTAACTCTTTTTCTAATTGAGCAAGATTTTTTTCCTCTTTTTCTATATTTTCAAAGAATCTTTCTTTCTGACCACTTACATTCCAATCTCCTACACCCAGTACATTATCTGTAATCTTTTCATAAAGCTTTGTTCTTTCTTTTTTCTTATTAACTATACGATCTCCATTTATTGTAATAGAAATAATAGGTCCTATAAATAATAAAATAGAAAACAATATAAACATTGCTATACCTAGGGGCAAACTTATAATCCCTGTGGCTATAATTATAAATATATACGCCAATAAAGCCACCAAGCTAGGAAATATTGTTCTTAGGTACATATTCTGTATATGCCCTACATCTTCAGTAAGAACAGATAGTAAATTACCCGTTTGAAATTTTTCTTTATAAAAAATTCCTGATTTTTCTATTGTATTATATAGCCTTAATCTTAACTTTGAAGTCATTTTCAATACCCAATTATGAGATGTAAGCCTCTGTGCATATCTAAATGCAGGTCTAGAAATACCAAAAGCTCTCGTCAAAACTATAGGAACATAGATAAGCAATATATTATATGGTCTAGTAGAAGCCTTGCTAATAAGATAACCAGAAGTAAACATCAAGGCAGATGCACTAAGGGCTGTCATAAATCCTAATATTATAACAAGTATTAGTAGAGGTTTATTATCTTTTAAAAAAGATTTTACCCACGTATCTTTTTTAATTGTGCTTTTAATAGAATGTATCCTATTCAACATTATCACCTCTCATTCTCTTAGCAAGTCTTATAAATTCTCCATCCTCATTATTTATTTCATCATAACTTCCACTTTGAATTAGCTCTCCATTTGAAATAACAAGTATATCGTCCATATCTTTCATCCAATGAAGTCTATGAGTTGAGAAAAACATCAGTCTATTTTCAGCAAGTTCTAAAATATATTTTTTAAGCTCAACTTCTGTTTCTATGTCAAGATGTGCTGTCGGTTCATCTAATAAAAGAATTTTTCTATCTGGACTCAAAAATGCTCTTGCTATAGCTATTCTTTGAGCCTGTCCTCCAGAAATATTTCTTCCACCTTCACCTATTTTTGTATTAAATTTATCTTCCATACTATCAATAAGTTCATACAAACCAACCTTTTTAGAAACTTCTATTAGCTCTTCTAAAGTCGCATTTGGTGAATAAAATCTCATATTATCCAAAATAGTTCCTGAAAATATATATGGATTTTGAGGTATGTATATTATTTCATTCTGCCAACCTTCTTGAGTAAAATGTTCCATTTCAACATTGTTTACTCTTATCTTGGTTCCCGATTCAGCCTGTAAAAATCCTCCGATTATATTTAAAAGTGTAGACTTTCCAGAACCGCTATATCCTATAATCCCTATTTTTGCAAAGCCTTTATGTCTATAATTTATATTTTTTATGGCATATTTTTCATTATCTTCATATTTGTAACTTAAATTTTTTATTTCTAACTCTATATCATTTGTAACTTTAAATTCACCAATTTTTAGTTTATTTTCCATCTTTAAATCGGTCATATTCTCTATTCTATATAAATCTTTCATGGCATTTTTACCATCTAAAGTTGCATGATAGTCCTCTGCAAACTGTCTTAGTGGGAAGAAAAACTCAGGTGCAAGTATTAATACTGTCATCGCTGGATAAAGTAGCATTTGACCATTTAAAAGCCTTAGACCCAAAAATACAGCAACTATTGCAATAGAAAGAGTTGTGAAAAAGTCCAAAGCAAATGTTGACAGTATAGCTATTTTAAGTGTGCTCATAGTAGCTTTTCTATAATCTTCACTTACATAAAATACATTCTGAGAATGTTTTTCACTCTTTCCTATTATTTTTAGAGTTTCAAGTCCCTGAAGTGAATCTAAAAAATGATTTGAAAGAAGCTTGTATCCACTAAACTGCTTATCTGCCTTTGCCTTTGCCGCATTTCCAAATAATGCCATAAAAACTATTACTATTGGAAATACAAGCACAAGTATTATTCCACTTGTTAAATCATAATAAAAAATTGAGATAATTAATATTACAGGTAGTATCATCATCTCGACTATCTTGATACTTATTATTGAGATATAGTTTTCAATATTGGATATACCTTCCATAGCCGCAACTGTCAAAGTGGCTGTTCCCTCTTTTTGCACTAGACATGGACCTAATCTATATATTTTTCTCATTAATCTTTTTCTTAAATCTTCTCCCACAGAAGCTGAGAATTTACTTGCCGAAGCCTCGCTTATAATATGAGAAAAATGTCTTAATACAAAACAAACTGCAAATAATAGAATATATATTATCTGCTTTGAAAGACTTTCCCCATGAAAAAGATTTGTAATTGTTTTTGAAAGAAATATACCTTGGAATAGTATAAATAAAGCTTGTAGGAATGAAATTCCCACAAGCTTTCCCATCAATGATTTCATACCTTTGATTTTTAAAATCTGCTTATCAATCATTATTTTTCTAGTTCCTTACCCTTCTTATGAACTCTTCCTTTAAAGAAGTTGTAAGCCCACGCCTGATATGCAAGTACTATTGGCAATACGCATATAGTTACTATTGTCATAGTCTTTAGCGTATATTCAGAACTTGAGGCATTAGCTATAAGTAATGAGTAATTTGGATCTATTGAACTTACCATTACTCTTGGGAACAAACCTGTAAATAATAATGCTACTACCGCTATCAAAGTAAGACCACTGGCTATAAAAGCTCTTCCTTCGTGTCTTGAGTGAACTGACTTTGTAGCAAATACTGATAAAGCTATAATAGCAACTAGTAACACTACTGTGGATACTGGATGAACTATAAAGAAATCAGTATATAAATATAGTAAAATAGCAAATAATACTTCACCTGCAAATAATACTATATAAAGTTTTTTTGCCCACTTATGAGCTCTCTCTCTTATGTCCCCTGTAGTCTTTAAAGCTATATAATTAAGACCGTGAAGTAGACATAATAGAAGAACTGCTACACCACCAACAAGTGAAAATGGTGTTACATAGTCTCCAAAGCTAGCATATATATTTCCTTTGGCATCCATTGGCATACCAGATACCATTGCTGTAAATATCATACCTAAAACAAATGGAGGAATAATATTTGATATTCCAAATACCTTATCCCAAATTTCCTTTGCCTTATCTGTTTCTGAGAAGTGTCTAAATGCAAAGCACACACCTCTTAAAATTAAACCTGCAAGCACTATAAAAAGTGGAATGTAAAATCCGCTAAAAAGTGCTGCATACCAATATGGGAATGAAGCAAATATAGCTCCACCTGCCGTTATAAGCCAAACTTCATTACCATCCCACACAGGCTCTATTGTCATCATTATCTGGTCTCTTTCTTCCTTGTTTTTTCCAAGGAAAAGATGAAGAATACCTACACCATAGTCGAAACCTTCAAGGAAGAAGAACCCTGAGAATAGAACACCGATTAATATAAACCAAAGTATCTGCCAAAAACTCATGTTCTACACCCCCTTATATCCAAATGGATCTACATTTTCTGCAGTCAAGTTATTTTCATCTGCAAAAGGACCCTTCTTAAATTGTCTTACCATTAGATATACCATTACTCCACCTAATATTGTAAATAGACCGAAGTAAACTATATTGGTAAATAGTAGTTGCCCTGCTGTAACATTTGGAGATACTGAATCAGCTATTGTAAATAATCCATAAACTGTCCAAGGATATCTACCAAGCTCAGTAATTAGCCAGCCTGTTGATGTTGCAAACCAAGGCAAGAACGTACATATCCCCATTAACTTTAAAAATACCTTCCAATTTTCAATTTTATTTTTCTTAATTCCTACTAAAGCTATTATTGACATTAAAACGAATATTCCACCAAATCCAGCCATTACTCTGAAACTATAAAACATTGTCTTTACGGGAAGATTATAATCTAGATCACCATATTTTGACTGGAATTCCTTAGTAACTGAATCCATACCTCTAACAGATCCTGAAAGCTTATGATATGAAAGTATACTTAATAAATAAGGAACTTCTATTATAGGCTCTGATTCTCTTTTTTCCGTATTGATATTTGATAAAACTGCCCAAGGTGCCGGATCTGGAGTATCTTTGTAAATACCTTCCATAGCTGCAAACTTAAGTGGCTGATCTTTTACAAGTGCTCTCGCCTGTAAATCGCCTACTCCAGCTGTACCCATTGCTCCTATAATTGCTATAATTGCTACTGTTTTCATAGATTTCTTATAAAAATCTACTTCTTTCTTCTTTATAATATTAATAGCTGAGCTACCCATTATAAAGAATGCTGCTAGTGTAAGTGCGGCAAATATTACATGTCCAAATTCATACCACACCTGTGGATTTGAAATTACTGCTCCAAAATCAACCATTTGAGCTCTTCCATTTATTATTTCAAAACCTTCCGGACGTTGCATAAAGCTATTTGCTGTGAGTATCCATAGCGCTGATAGAGTTGACCCTATCGTTACTAACCATATAAAAAGACAGTGTGTCTTTTTTGATACTTTTTCCCAAGAGAACATCCATACCCCAAGGAATGTTGATTCTAGGAAGAATGATAAAAGAGCTTCTATTGCTAGAGGTGCTCCAAATATATCTCCTACAAATCGTGAATAATCTGACCAATTCATACCGAACTGGAACTCTTGAATAATTCCTGTAACTACTCCCACTGCAAAACTGAGTATCAGCATTTTGCCCCAGAATTTCGTCAACTGCTTATACCTTACATCTCCAGTCATACAATATCTTGTTTCCATAACTGAAACACAGACACCTAGACCTATTGATAATGGTACAAAGAAAAAGTGAAATACTGTAGTCATAGCAAACTGGAATCTTGCAAGACTTAATACATCAGGCATAATAACACTTTCCTTTCTTGAAATATATTTTGTCAAATTTAGCACAAACTTAAATATTTACGTACTAATGGCTTTGACGTTTTCATTATTAGTTATACACATATTAAACAGCTTTTAAACATAAAACAGATCAAATATTTTTTCATATTTATTTATTTGTAAGTTAATTTTATTAATTGAAATATTGTGATGAAAACACTATCCTGTGTCTTTTTGATAAAATATTGCTTTTCTTCTATCTTAATCATATTATCAATTCAAACAACTGTCAAGAAATCAACTAGCTAATATATGTTATTTAAATAGATTTATTATTTTATAAAAGAAAAAATCTATTTACTTTTTCACAAAGTTTTAACTTATATGAAACTTTTATTTACTTTTTAATTTAGACTTTATACCTACAAGGAGAAAATTTCATTTTAAAATTCTTGTTTTTCATATTTAATTTTAACAAAAAACAACCACGCATTTTTAAGCGTGGTTGTTTCTATATTTATTATTTTACTTTTTTTCTTCAGTATTCTTTTCGTCAGCCTTCTTGTCATCTGTCTTCTTTTCATCTGACTTCTTTTCGTCTGTTTTCTTGTCGTCTTTCTTCTTTTCTGTTTCTACAGATCCGAACTTAATATCCTTTAACTTATCTTCAAATTTTTCTACCTTAGCATCTTTTTGAATCTTTGTTAATAGTTCCTGCATATTCTGCTGAGTAAGTTCCTGCTTCATTGTATTCTTAACATCATTATAGTTAAGCTTTATTCTCTTATTTAATTTGATAATGTGGTATCCAAACTGAGTCTCTACTGGCTGAGATATTTCTCCGTCCTTTAGAGAGAATGCTACCTTTTCAAATTCTGGAACCATAGCTCCTCTAGGGAACTGACCTAATGAACCACCAGCTTCTTTAGATCCTGGATCCTGAGAATATTCCTTAGCTAACTTAGCAAAATCTTCTCCATCTTTTGCCTTTTTGTATATTTCATCAGCCTTTTTCTTAACTTCAGCCTTTTTCTTTTCATCCATTGGCTTTCCAGTATTTGGATCAGTTGTAGCCAATAATATATGAGAAGCATCTAACTTTTCATTATGCTTATCAAAGTATTCTTTTAACTGCTTTTCGCTAGGAGTTGACTTCTTTTCTATAAACTTCTGAACTCCAGCCATTGTTGCAGATTTTTCAGCTAACTTATCTAAAAATTCTTCACTTATACCAGCCTTCTTTAGACTTTCTTTTGTCTTTGCATCTTCTAACATCTTCTTGTTCTGTTCTTTAAATTCTTTTAATTCTTTTTCACTAGGCTTTATATCATTCTTTTCTGCATACTCTAAGAATGTTTGTTCCTGTATCATCTTGTCAAGAACTTGATTCTTTATAGTTTCTTGATATTTAGGATCCTGAGCCTTCATCATTTCCCAAACTGAATCTCCATACTGTAATTCATATATCCACTTTGTAAATCTTAATTCCTCTTCATACTGCTTAGCCTTTATAGGCTTTCCATTTACTTTGGCTAATGTTGCATCTCCTACACAGGCTACTGTTGTAAGTCCGATAACACAAGCCGCTAAAATAGCTAATAGTTTCTTCAAAATCCTGTCCTCCTAATTTTGTTTTTTGGCTTTTTGTCTCTTATATATACCCTCAAGCATATCTTCAAGTTCCATTACGATTTCATGTCCATTGACTTCCTTTGTTTCATATTTCGTCAAAGGTTCCAAATCTATAATCTGACCTGATTGTTTAACTTTATCTATTTTTAACCTCTTACATAGAGACTTAATGTAAGCTATGTTAAGTAATGTCTGAGTTTCTTTTGGAATATCTGAGAATCTATCCTCCAGTTCTTCCTGAATCTCATACATGTCCTCCTTACTATCTATTGTAGCAATTTTCTTATACATTTCAAGTTTTGTAACTTCATCCTGTATATAATCTGAAGGTATATATGCACTTACATTTAAATTAATTTCTACATCTATATCTTCAACTATTTCTTCGCCCTTTATTTTAGAAATCGCTTCATTTAACATTTTTACATAAAGCTCATAACCTATTACTGCCATATGTCCATGTTGCTGAGCTCCTAAAACATCACCAGCACCTCTAATTTCAAGGTCCCTCATGGCAATCTTAAAACCTGAACCAAACTCTGTGAATTCTTTTATCGATTTTAATCTTTTTTCTGCTACTTCACTTAAAACTTTATTTTTTTCATACATAAGATAAGCATAACCCTGTCGTGAACTTCTTCCTACACGACCCCTTAGCTGATAAAGCTGGGCAAGTCCCATTTTATCTGCATCGTATATTATCATTGTATTGGCATTTGCAATATCCATACCTGTTTCTATAATTGTAGTACAAACAAGGACATCAAATTCTTTTGAAAGGAAGGATAAGACTGTATTTTCCAATTCCTTTGCCGACATCCTTCCATGTGCTACACCTATTTTTGCATCTGGAACTAGACGTTTTATTCTAGCTGCCATTTCTGCTATTCCCTCTACTCTATTATAAACAAAAAATACCTGACCACCTCTTGCAAGTTCTCTGTGAATTTCATCTTGAATTACACTATCCCTTGCTTCTATTACATAGGTCATAACAGGATATCTTTCCTGTGGTGGCTCTTCTATAATACTCATATCTCTAATTCCACTTAGAGACATATGTAGAGTTCTCGGTATAGGCGTAGCAGATAAAGTCAGAACATCTACATTTGCCTTTATCTTCTTTAAAGACTCTTTATGTTTGACTCCAAATCTTTGTTCTTCATCTACTACAACTAATCCTAGTCTAGGCATATCTATATCTTTTGATACTATTCTATGAGTACCTATAAGAACATCTACAAGACCCTTTTTGGCATCTTCTATTATTTCTTTCTGTTGTTTAGCCGTTCTAAATCTACTTAGAACCTCTACTCTAATTGGATAGCCTTCAAATCTTTCTATAAATGTGTTAAAATGTTGCTGGGCAAGTATAGTCGTCGGAACAAGTACTGCTACTTGCTTTCCATCTGTTACTGCCTTAAAAACAGCTCTTATAGCTACTTCTGTCTTTCCATAACCAACATCACCACATACCAGTCTATCCATGACCTTTGAAGATTCCATATCTTTTTTTGTTTCCTTAATAGCCTTCAACTGATCATCGGTTTCTTGGAATGGGAACTTATCCTCAAATTCTTTTTGCCATGGAGTGTCTTTAGAATACTTATATCCTTTTCTACTTTCTCTCTTGGCATATAGATCGATAAGTTCTTTGGTCATATCATCTATTTCTTTCTTTACTTTTCTCTTTGCCTTAGTCCATTCATTTCCACCAAGTTTGTTGAGCTTTACCTTTTCTACATCTCCACCAATATACTTTTGGACCTTATCCATCTGGTCTATTGGAACATAAAGGCTATCTCCACCTTGATAGACGATCTTTAGGTAGTCCTTTTTTATTCCACCCACACTTACTTGATTAATTCCTGTGTACTTACCTATACCACTATTTTCGTGTACAACGTAGTCGCCTACTTTCAACTCAAGGAAAGAATCTATCTTAGCAGCATTTTTCTGCTTTTTCTTTTTCTTCTTTACTCCAGCCTTGTTTGCACCGACCATTTCCTTATCGGTAATTACTTGGAATTTAATTTTCGGATACTGGAATCCTACACTTATATTTGCTCCCAAAACTACAATCTGAGAAGTCTTTATTTCAAGGTCTCTCTTTGTAGTGTATATACTGTCTATTCCATTTTCAGAAAGCAAAGTATGAACTTTTTTAGCTCTTTCTGACGTAGCTGTTGCCACCAATATTTTATATCCTGAATGTCTTAATCTCTTTACTTCTTCAACAAAAATTTCAAGTCTTCCATTATATCCTGGAATTTCCCTGCTATCTATAGTAAATGTATGCTTTACATTTATATCACTAATTGACTTTGATAACAGTGAATTGAATATACCTACTCTTTTTTCCAATTTATATATAATATCATGGAGACTAAAAAGAAGTTGTCCCTGAGTTTTTAAAGCAAGACCTCTTTCAAGATTTAAGGTATAGTTATCTTTAAACTCAGACATTAGATTTCTATATCTTTCCTTGCAATGAGCTACATCATCTACCATTACAATTGCATCTTTATTCAAATACTGAACTAAACTTTCTGTTTTATCCTCAAATAGATACTCAACATAGTTTTCAAGTCCATCAAAATACTCTTTATTTTCAATTTTTTCAATGTTTCTAAGTACATCATCATCTGTAGAATCTACAACTTCTTTTCTTATATTTTCTACACCTTTCGAAACATCTTTAGGGAATATAAATTCTCTTGAAGGAGTAACTGTAACCTTCTTCATTTTATCTATAGATTTCTGAGTGTAAATATCAAACTGCCTAATTGAATCAACCTCATCATCAAAAAATTCAAGTCTTATAGGGTAGTCATATAAAAGTGTGAATATATCTACTATCCCACCTCTTATACTGAACTGACCAAAACCTTCAACCTTACTCACCCTCTGATACCCTAGATGAACTAATTTATTCGAAAGTTCTTCAATATCCATAACTTGACCTATTTTCAAATCAAAGACATTGTCCATAATTATACCCTTTGGAACATACTTTTTGGCAAGTGCGTCCATAGAAGTTACAACTATTATCTTCTCTTTTTTAAACAGCCTAAAATAAGTCTTCAGTCTTCTAGCATCTACTTTTCTATCTCTTGCATCTAAACTATAGAACAGTATTTCATTAGTTCCTAGAAACTCAACCTTATTTTTCATATAAACATTCAGTTCCTCGTAGACTTTTTTCGCCTCGTATTCTGTCTTTGCAACATAAAGCATCTGCTTAGAAGTATCTTTATAAATAGAATATGCAATATTTACTTTACTTCCTGGAACGAGACCATTTACCTGAATATTTCCATCTCTCTCTGAAATAGCATCTAGTATACCGTTGTATTCTGGACTGTTTTTCAGAGGACTTACTAACACATCTTCCATTTTATCAACACCATACCTTAACCATTATACTTATTCATTGCAGATTCAATTCCTGAATCTATTATTTCTTCTACAGTAAGAACTGCTCTTTCAAAACTTTCTTCTAGGTCTCCTTGCTGCTCCTTTGGAAATCTAGATAGAACAAAATCCGCAAGGTCCCACCCTTCAGGAGGCTTAGAAACTCCTATTCTAATTCTTGGGAACTCCTGCGTACCTATACATTTGATAATAGACTTCATTCCATTATGAGATCCTGCGCTTCCCTTTTTTCTTATTCTAAGCTTTCCAACGTCTAAATCTATATCGTCATATATTACTATTACCTTATCGAATTCAGGTTTATAAAACTGACAAATACTCACAATTGATTCTCCACTTAAATTCATATATGTTTGAGGTTTAACCAATACTACTTTTTCAGTCCCTATTCTACCTTCACCTATTAAAGCTTTATGCTTTAACTTATCCATTTTTATATTATATTTTTCTGCCAACTTATCTATGGCATCAAATCCCGCATTGTGTCTAGTATGTTCATACTTCTTTCCGGGATTTCCTAGTCCTATTATTATATACATTTTTTCTTAACCTTTCCTAAAATTATATCTATTTTGTTTTATATTAACATTATTTTTCATTTACAGATATTAGATTATTTAGCTATACAACAAAAAATTATAAGTCCAATAGAAATAAACGGAATGAAAGATATCAAACCGTCCTCAAAGTCTTTATTCATTATTCTTAAAACCATACTATACAAAGAACATATCATAAATGATGAGAAAAAAATTACTATGCATCCAAAAAAATTCGCAAACATTCCAAGAAATGTAAAGTAAAGAACATCTCCCATACCAATAGCTTTAGTCACTTTTGCAGGAATATAGATAAACAAAAAAAGTACCGTCATTCCCAAAAATGACTCATAAATATCTCTATTAAAATAAATTCCATAACTAAAAAAATTTACTAAACTTATATGCATAGATACCCACATATAACTGCCAAATATCACATTTATAAGATTTAATTGCCTTGATTGAAATATCTTCCATAAAAGAGGCCCCATATCTTTAAACTCAATGATTGTAGATGCAACCATCTCTACTATAATACCACAAATAACATCTCTATCAAATACTAATTTTTCCCTAATATCCACCATCGATGTAATAAATATTATTGACAATACAAAGGATAACCTATATTTTCCACAATTTACCTTCATATCTGTATATGTCCAAAATGTTGAAATAAACATAATTAGCAATATAATAAAAATTTTCTTTTGATCAATATTAAAGAATCTTTTTCTTAAAATATAAATACTTATATAACTATTTATAAGTACACTTGGGAATATCCATAATAATAAATTAAACATATTTTCACGACCTTAGATAATATTTTTTAATAAACAACAATTAATTTTAAACTCTATTCTAAATTAAAATTTATTATGCTCTAGGTTTTAAATATTCCTTTATCTATATTTTTTAACACATACTCTTTGTCCAAACATTTTCTTAAAATGTCTTCCCTATTAATAAATCCTTTATAATACATTTTCAATAATTCTGAATCCATAGATACTAAGCCTTTTGAGCTATTTATTTGAATATAATTTTGAATTTGATTTATTTTTCCTTCTTTGATAATATTTGAAATAGATTTTTCTATTTTTATAAACTCTACTATAGGAAGCCTACTATCTTCTAGCTTTATAAGCTGCTGAGATAGTATTGCTTTTAGTACAATCGATACTTCAAACCTTATTTTTTCTTTTTCATCCCCTGAAAAAAATCCCATAATTCTTTCAATCGTATCAACTGCACCAATTGTGTGTAATGTACAGAAACAAAGATGACCTGTTTGAGCTGCACTTATTGCATTTATCATTGTGTCTTTATCCCTTATTTCACCTATTACTATAACATCTGGATCTTGTCTTAATGCAGACTTTATTGCATCAGAAAATGAAGCCGTATCCTTACCGACTTCTCTCTGAGTAATTATTGAGTTTTTATTTTTAAAAACAAACTCTATAGGATCTTCAATAGTAATAATATGTCTTTTACTATTTTCATTTATATAATCTATAATTGCAGCTAAGCTTGTCGTTTTTCCTGAACCTGTAGGACCTGTAATAAAAACAAGACCACTTGAAAAATTGCATAAAGATTCAACAGCTATTGGAATCAATAACTCTCTAAAGCTTTTAATTGTATTATCAATCCTTCTTAAAGAAATAGATAGCCTTCCCATAGAAAAAAAGATATTACCCCTAAATCTAAATTGGCTACTATAAAATGAAAAGTCAACTTCAGATACTTTTTTTAAATAGTCAACACTGTCTAAATTAATTTCTTTAAAAAATTCTTCAATATCTTTCAACTCTACAAAACAATTGCTAAAATATATGTCTCCTAAAATTCTTAACGCTATATTCTCATTTTCCTTTATATGAATATCCGAATAAGCATAAGTTGATATATCGCCAATAAAATCAATAATTTTTCCCAAAATAACCTCCATAAAATAACTTCTATTTTATAGAATATAGGCTATTTTGAAAATATATCAATACTTTTTTAAGTATTATTTACAAACTTCTATTTTTTCAAGACCCTTTTTCAGTCTATCATACATTTTGTCTCTTACACTTACTGGTTCTAGAATCAGTACATTTTCTAAATACTGGAAAAAATATGCTTCACATTGATATGGTGAACACTCAAATACCTTTATTCTATCATTTTCCAACTCTTCTTCACTTATAGACACATCCTGGTATTTATCTGGATTTTCATAAATACTTTTTTTAGAGATTTCCAAAGGTCTATTTAGTGTTACTATGTTGAGCATACCAATTCCTCTTTCTGTAAGCTCTACCTTTACAAACTTTCCATATGACAGGAAACCATCAAAATATTCTTTTGATTTATTGAGTATATATTTGTACTCGTCTTTTACTTTAAATTTTTCATGTAGATTTTTTATCTTTGATATTCTTGATATTCTGAACGTTCTTATATCCTGTCTTTTGTGGCAAAAGGCTATAAGATAATTGTTTTCTTCAGTTTGAGTTGTTACTATTTTATATGGATCGATTATTCTTTTTTCATACTCTATTCCATTTTTTGTGTGTGATATTTCAATTGATTCATTATTATCAATAGCTGTCTGTATCTCTTCAATAATATTTTTATATATTATCTGCTCTCTTATAAAAAGCGGCAAAAATAGATATGCAGCTATATACGCCCTTACTAATTCCGATTTTGAATACTCTCCATGGACTCTGAGCTGTTTATTCCAAATATCCCTATTTTCAGCATTTACTTTTACATCTTTCACTTTGTTATCTTTTTCTATTTTATAAAATCTAGGTTCCAGCTCCTCTGAAGATGATATTATCTGATTTATTAATCTATTCACTGGAATACTATACTTTTCAGCTTCTTCTTCTAATAGCAAATACATCCTTTTATCGATAGTTAATCTGACTCTCATTAATATTATCTCCTTTTCTCCTATTTATATCCTTCCATCTACATCCATTATAATTGTAATTTTAAACTATTTCAATATTTTTTAAAAGCTTAACAAGGTCATGTGTATCTTTTTATACATTTATTCTAAGATTTATTCATCTATTTTCAATGTTTTTGTTAGTTTTCAGTACTTTTATATAGAATAATAAATGTATACTTTTTATGTAATTAAAACTCTTAATTTAACTGCTTGAACAAAAAATTAAATTTTCGAGTTTTAGATATTTTTACAATATAATTTTTTTATTTTTGAAAGCAAAAAAGCCCCAAACATTTTGGGGCTTTTTTGGTTGTTGATATGAATTTTATATTTCAAAAATAAACCGTAATACTAGAACAGTTTACTTACTGAATCACATGTATATATTCTATTAATTGCATCAGCAAATACTTCTGCAACTGTCATAGTCTTTATCTTATCTATCTTCTTTTCTTCAGGTAATTCAATAGTATCAAGAACGATTAATTCCTTTATTGGAGAATTTTCTATTCTTTCTATTGCTGGACCAGATAGTACACCGTGTGTACAACAAGCGTATACGTCCTTTGCACCAAACTTCTTAAGAGCTGATGCTGCATTTACTATTGTTCCTGCTGTATCTATCATGTCGTCAAGTAGTATAACGTTCTTGCCTTCTACTTCACCTATGATATTCATAACTTCACTAACATTTGGCTTAGGTCTTCTCTTGTCTATTATAGCAATAGGCACTTCTTTATCTATATTGTTAGCAAACTTTCTTGATCTAGTAACACTTCCAAGGTCTGGAGAAACTACTACTAAATCATCTAGGTTTAATCCTCTAAAGTAATCAGCTAGTATCTTTCCTCCTAGTAAGTGATCCACTGGTATATCAAAGTATCCCTGTATCTGACCAGCGTGTAAGTCCATTGTAAGAACTCTGTCCGCACCTGCTGCTGTAATCAGATTAGCAACCAACTTAGCTGTGATTGGATCTCTTGCCTTTGCCTTTCTATCCTGTCTAGCGTAACCGTAATATGGTATTACTGCCGCTATTGAACCTACAGAAGCTCTCTTTAAAGCATCTATAAGTATTAATAATTCCATTAAATTATTGTTAACTGGACTGTTAGTAGACTGAATTACGAAAACATCGCATCCTCTAACAGTTTCATTGATTGTAACTGCAATCTCACCGTCACTGAATGTATCAACCTGACAGTCAACTAGCTCTACACCTAAACATTTGGCTATTTTACTAGCTAATTCTTTTGATGCGTTACCAGCAATAAGCTTCATCTTATGGCTATTGTAACAACTCATAATAAACCTCCTAAAGTAATAATGTGACATATATTTATAGTTAAATTTTAACACTTCAAGTATTATTATATCACAATTTAAGGTTTTATACATTATTTTAAGCAATATTATTTCAACTTTTATTTAACAATATTCGTATTTATGCAAAATTATTTACATAATATTAAAAAAACTTTCTTATTAAATAATTTTCTATTTATTTTTTACTTTATATTATTGTTTTACTGCTTTCGATGTTTTTATTTATATTTTTTAAATTTTTTAATATTTATAAACTATACTTTCTATATATTTTTATCACTATTATTTCTCCAAAATTTGAGTTGCCTATATATTCTACTATAATTTTTAACAGATATCCATAGTTTTTTACTTTTTTATTAAAAAATAATTTTCTTTTTCGTATCAATGAAAATAGCAGTAGCTCAAATTAAGCTACTGCCCTTTATATTCTATATTATGCTTTTAAAAATGTCTTTTTTACTTGTTTTTTTCAGCCTCTTCATCTTTTTTTCTTTTCTTTGCTACCCAACCTTCCTTTAGGACCTGTCTTTCTCTTGCTATTGCCAAGCATCCTGTTGGAATATCCTCTGTAATGGTAGAGCCTGTCGCTATAAATGTGTCTTCTTCTACAACTACTGGAGCTACAAGATTTGAGTTTGAGCCCACAAAGGCATTGTCCTTTACTATTGACTTAAACTTATTCTTTCCATCGTAGTTTACAAATACAACTCCACAACCTACATTTACATTTTTACCTACTTCTGCATCTCCTATATAAGATAAGTGAGAAGCTTTTGAACCGTCTCCAAACTTTGCATTTTTCATTTCAACAAAGTCGCCAACCTTACAATTATTTCCTACTTGAGCCTTTGGTCTAAGATACGCATATGGACCTACCTTAGTATGATCTCCTACTGATGCATCAATTATTTCTGATTTCTTAACACTAGTATAATCTCCCACTATAGAGTTTTCCATACTTGTTTGAGGTCCTATTTCACAAGCTATTCCTATCTTTGAACCTTTTCTTAACATACACCCTGGAAAAATAATTGTATCATTGCCTATTTCTACATCTGCATCTATATATGTTGCTTCTGGATCTATAATTGTTACACCATTTGTCATGTGTTTTTCATTTATTCTTCTTCTCATTATTCTTTCTGCATTTGAAAGCTGATTTCTTGAATTTACACCCATAAGCTCTTCTATACTAGCGCCCATGTAAGCTCCTGCTTTACCATTAGAATTTCTTATTATTTCTATTGTATCTGGCAAGTAGTATTCACCCTGAGCATTATTATTATCAACCTTTGCAAGTGATTCCTTTAGGAATTTACCATTGAAACAGTATATCCCTGAATTTATTTCCTTTACAGCTTTTTCTTCCTCGCTGGCATCTTTTTGCTCTACTATCTTCAAAAGATTCCCTTTAGAGTCCCTTATGATTCTTCCATAGCCAGTCGGATCTTCTACAGATGTTGTCAAAACAGTTACTGCAAATTTACCCTTGTCATGATATTCAAAGAAATCTTCTAGTGTATCTGCTTCTATAAGAGGAGTATCCCCACATAGAACCACTACTGTATCATCTTCATTGACACTTTCTTCAGCCATTCTTACTGCATGAGCTGTGCCAAGCTGTTCTTTCTGAACTGCTATCTTTACATCATCTCCTACAGCCTTCTTCACTTCGTCTATTCCATGTCCTAAAACTACAATAGTTTCATTTACACCTGCACTATGAGCTGCATCTATTACATGGTTCACCATTTCCTTACCGCATACCTTGTGAACAACCTTTGGATGAGTTGATTTCATTCTTGTTCCCTTACCTGCTGCAAGTATTATAGCTTTTTTCATTTTTCATTCCCCCAAACATCTTCATATTATATCTGCTATTAACTTTATCTTCTTCTATTATTTATAAACAGTTTTATTATAAGCACCAAGAGTCCTTATTTAATTTAATCAATAAATTATGATATATTTATTTTTACAAAATTAATTATATCATATTACAACTGCTCTTTGACCCATTTGCATATATAATTTGGTAAATTCTATGAAATTTACTGCTCTTTGACCTTTTTGAGGATCTAGTATACTTACCATTCCTCTACCTACACCATTTACCACTACACAATGTAGATTAGAATAAAGTGGCTTTTTCTCTCCACTTGGAGTAGTGTATGTAGCCTTTCCATACTCTGGCTTTTTATCATCTACTGTGTACCACACTGCTACAGGCTGTTTTCTAAATATTATTTGATTCAAAACTCCAAAAACTGACATTCCAGTCTTGTCTTTTGCCGCTTTAGAAACATTATTATCTCTAAAGTATTTATTCGCACATTCAACTATCGGTGGTGCATAACAATAAAATCCTTTAGACTTACTATATGGATTACCTATATATCCAGTATTTGGATCGGCATTATAAAATCCAGTCTTATTTAAATAATTGTCGTTTAAATATTCTTTACTAACATCAAAACCATTATACTTCATAAGCATATCTAGAGCTGTTATTTCACATCCATTTGGCATACTAGGATTTTGAAACTCCTCTTGAACATTTAGCTCCCTTATTGGTATAAGATAAAATGCTAGAACTGCTATTCCAATAATTAGCAGATTTCTCAATAATTTCTTCATTTTTACAGTGAAACAAACTTGCTTGTTTCATTGACCTCCTTTAATTAACATATCTATTTGTTGTTTTTCAAAACAAAAATACTACAGTATCCCTATAGTTTTACATCATTGTCTTAATTTATCCTTTAATCTATTTAAAATACTCATCTACTGCTGTATTTTACTACAAAGTAAGAAAAAAATATATAGATTTTCAAAATAATTCCTTTTTTTAATTTAGAATCTATTTTTTACTAATTTTCACTATTTTAGATAAATGTTTATGATATAATAAAATTAACATAAATATAATATTTCTTATATTGCGAAATAATTTAATTTTTAATGAGTTTACAGAATTTTTAAGCTTTTTAAAAGACTGTGAATACTATATGGATAATATTAAAGTAATGGAAGAATGAAATTTGAAAGACCCTACAGATAAAATTGGAGTTCTCCTGAGAAAGGTTAGACAGGATAAAGGACTTACACTTGAGGAAACTTCAAAAATAACAGATGTTAGTAAAGCCATGCTCGGACAAATAGAACGTGGAGAGTCTAAACCTACTATTTCTATTTTGTGGAAAATCTCCACGGGACTTAAGATTTCAATATCAGAGCTTCTTGAGGATGAAAACGCTCAACTTGAAGTAATAAATATAAATGAAATCACTCCAGTCTCAGAGCTCGATGGAAAAGTGAAACTTTATAATGTTTTCCCTTTTGATCCAAATACAGGCTTTGAATCCTTTTTAATGACGCTTGAGCCAGGAGGTTATAGATTATCTAAACCACATAGAAGCTCATCACAAGAATATCTAATTGTTACGGAAGGTGAGCTAGATCTTATAATTTCTGGTGAAACCTTTAAACTAAGAGCCCCTTCTGCCATTAAGTTCAATGCAGATATTCAACATGAATACAGAAATACTAGTAATAAAAAGACCACTTTTCAAAACATAATAAAATATAAATAAAAGTATGTTCTTTACTGTTTTCTTAATTTTGAGCTAACTTAATTGATAAATTATTAATCGGAACAAAATATACTACTAAAAAAGGAAGTTCATTAATGAACTTCCTTTTGAATGTTTTTTATTTATTATGATGTTTGTATTTTTTATGTTATTGATACGATCAAATCTTTATTGTCAGTATTTTTCTTAATTCCTATTTCTCATTTTTTATTTCTAATTATCTTTAAAACTAGTTTGATTCTAAACTCTTATTAGATTTTAATAATTTCTTCTTTCCTATTGCATATACTGGCAATCCTATTAATGTTATTACTATTCCTCCTACTGCTAAAAGAGTATTTGTGAAAAGTAAGTTTATTAATACGAATAATCCACTTGCTATAGCTACAATTGGTACCACTGGATATAGAGGTACTTTGTATTTTCTTTCTACATCTGGCATTCTCTTTCTTAATATTATTACTCCTATAAATGATAGTACAATAAATATCCAAATTGAGAATACTGCAAAGTCAGTTAGTAAGTTAAACTGTCCTGATAGTGCAAATATACATGATAGTATTGCAAGTGCTATTATAGCGTTTCCTGGAACATTGTTCTTGTTTATCTTTGAAAGTGTATCACTCTTTGGAAGTGTGCCATCTTTAGATAAAGCATATAGAACTCTTGAGCCAGTCATTATGTATGCATTACAAGCACCGAAAACTGATATCATTATACCTACACCTATTAATTTTCCACCTATAGGACCAAACATTACTGTTGCAACATCACTTGCTGGTGCTGCGGATGCAGCTAGCTGACTTGCTGGTACAACCCATAAGTATGAAATATTAATTATAACATATATAGATGCAACTATTGCTAGTCCACCTACTATTGCTTTAGGTAAATCTTTTCCTGGATCCTTCATTTCTCCTGCTAAGGCACAAACGTTTATCCAACCATCGAATGCAAAGAATATTGCTAGTAGTATGCTTCCGAATGTTGTAACAGGGTTTATTCCTTTTCCTATTACTGGAGTTATGATTCCGTTATTTCCCTTACCCATTACAAATCCTGCTACTATAAGTATAATAAGAACTGCAACCTTACATATAGTTGAAACGTTCTGTATTATACCACCAGATTTACTTCCTATAAGATTAAGAAGTGCCAACAGGATTATTACACCTATTGCCATTGGTATCTTAAGGTATGCTGCTCCTGAAAGTGCAACAAACTGGTCAGCAAATACAACTGCCAAAGCTGCTATAAGTCCAGGGAAAAATAACACAACCTGCGCCCATCCAGCTAAAAATCCGATTTTTTCGCCATAAACCTTCTTGATGTACATCATCATACCACCTGTTTCAGGTATCATAGATGCTAGTTCAGCCATTGTTAGTCCGGCTGCTATTGTAATAATTCCGGCTGCTATCCAACCGATAATCCCTAATCCTGGTGCTCCACCAGACGCAGTAAATATTATCTGCGGCTTAAAGAATACACCAGAACCAATTACTCCACCTACAACTGTAGATAAAGCTGCAAAAAGCCCAATGTTCTTTTCTAACTTATTGTCCTGCATTTTTTAATCTCCTTCAAATAACTTAATATTACTTTACTGACAACTAACAATTAATCAAAATTCAATTTTTAATTTGTATACTTTTATGTATTTTTAATTAAATAGACAATACGTAAAACTGATGTATCAATCTTTCAATCTACTTACTGATTATAGTTTTTTTTTGCTATTAATTCAAGTTAAAACTACTCTCTTTTTTTTTGTATTTCTAAGTATTCCCATAGAAATAATTTAGAAATACATGATTAAGGAATAAAGGTCCATGAGTTTTTTATAAAAATTAAAGAAAACGTTATATTTTCTTAAAAATATTTTTTTATTTTTATTTTTTTATATTATTTAAAGATTTTTTGTCGATTTTTGTTAAGAAAAAAACCCTGATTATTTAAATTCTTGTTAATTTTCTTTTAATTCTTTTACTTATGGTTATAAATTAAGTTTAATTTTAAATTACTTAATAAAACAAGACAGCTAGACTTTGTATTCTAGCTGTTTTTAACAAATTCAATTATAATTTCTAAAGCACTTCACTTTCTTCATATGTTTTTTTGAAATATACTTTTTGTTGTTTAGTTGTTTTACTTAACTTCATATTATAATTTTTTACATATATCCCAGTGCTTCTTCAAAGCTCATCCAAAAATGTATACCATGAGATGAATCCAACCATCTATCTTCATGATAACTGTCTGCATATGACATTTCTCCTAATCTATATACAAAATTTTCATCAACAAATGAACTTGCCTCTGTATAAAATCCACTTTTATCTGTATTCATAATAGCAACAGTAATAGCCTTGTCACATCTACAAGCATTTGTAGTTGAAGAACATCTTTTAGCATCTGCCGGTATCAATAACTTTACCATTCTATCATTAAAGCATTTTTTATAGGCAAAGAAATATCCCTTTTCTGGACATGCCATTCTAAAGTGTACAGTTCTATCACTACCTTTCAATCCCTCTAAATTAGCATCTATAAGTATTGCAGAAGTAAAAATAGTACCGTCACAATCAGAATTAGAAAGATTACAAGCCCTTAAATCACTTCCATAAAGGCTGCTATCCTTAAATATACATTCTGAAAAATTCGACCCTGTAAATTTTCCATTATCTAGAATTGAGTTTGAAAAATCTGTTCCTGTAAAATCTACATTTATAAAATCACTCCAAGAAAAATCAATAAATGACATATCTCTCCCTCTCAAATCTATGCTTTCTTTAGAATCTTTTTTATCCACAAGTTTTATCATACTCAAGTCTAGAATTTCGTCATCTGCTCTTGTTTTTCTAAAATAATCAACATACTTTACTAGTTCCCTATAGCTCACTTCTCTCAAAGAATTGCTGTAATCTAAGCCTTCTGCTAGTATCTTTTTCATAAAAACATCTCCTTATAAAGACTAATACTTTTGCCAATTCAAATAAAACTGCGCAATGTAATAACATATACGCAGTTTTCATAATTATATTATACTCTTTTTTATTACCTATTTCCATTCATTATATTTGATTCATCATCGCCAAGATATTTTTATTTTATCGATGATTTATGCCTTTTAAATTTCATCCATGCAAAACATCTTTTCTAAAAGAAAATACATTGAATTCTTAAACTTATTATTGTCCTTTATCTTTGAAATAACATCTATAAAAAATATTTTCTCCACTATATAATTTTTATTTCTAATTTATGTTTTTATTAATCTCTATATTCGTGATTGAAAGTCTTTAAATTAGGTTCTGCTATTATTTTATCTCCCTGAACATCAAGTTCTAACAGAGATATATAATCTGAAACCAACTTGTTTTCTGGCTGAACTGTAGATATAAATACACCTATTCCAGCAACTTCTGTGTCAAATTCCTTCATTAACTCTATCATGCCCTTTATTGTTCCACCACCACGCATAAAGTCATCTATTATAATTACATTACTACCTGGCTTTAAAGCCTTACTTGGAAGACTCATTGTTTCAATCTTTGAAGACGAACCCGTTACATAAGTCATGCTTATTGTAGGACCTTCTGAAACTTTTGTGTTCTTTCTTATTATAACTAAAGGTAAATTCATTGCCTTTGCTGTCATTAGAGCCATTGGAATTCCCTTTGTTTCCATAGTTACTATACAATCAACATCATCATACTCTATATTTGATGCAAATATTTCACCGATTTTTGATACCACATTAGGATCGTATATAAGGTCTATAAGATATAAGAATCCCCCTGAAAGAATTCTTCCTTCTTCTTTTATTCTATCGCATAATTGATATAAAAATTCCTCATTTTCTTCTTTTGAAGTTTTTGGTATATATTTAACTCCACCTGCAGCACCAGAAATAGTTACAACCTTTCCAAGCTGTAGCTTTTCAAATACATTTTTCACCACTATCAAGTCCTCACTTATTGTTGATTTAGCAGCATTGAACTGTGTAGTGAAAAAGCTTAGAGTGAATATCTTGTTAGGATTGTCTGATAAAATCTTTACTATTGCACCTATTCTCTCATTTCTCTTAAATTTGTTGCTCATAATTTATTCTTTCCTCCCTAATTGCTTAAAATCATACGCTGCTCAATAATTGAGCTTAATTTTTATTACGCCTCTTTAAACTATTATTAATACTATTTCTATGCCTATTCTTCTTTACATTAATTTTTAATTTTAAGTAAATTAACTATTTTTTACTCTTTGTGATATAATATATCTAGCAAAATCAAAATATGTATTTTAACTTTGGTACACGCAAATAGAACTTGTTTATAAATTAATATCATACAAGCTAATTTTCTATTATAAATTGCGTTAAAATAGGTTAATTTGCATATTTTATAAGAATATAACCTGAACAGCTTTTATACTACTGAACATTAGTTAATTATACCATATAAAACGTTCACGTTGTATACTTTTTTAATAATTGAGGGGTGAAATTATGATGAATGTACATTTTATTGGAATCGGCGGAATTAACATGAGTGCTCTTGCAGAAATATGTATCAATAAAGGATACAAAGTTTCTGGTTCAGACATGCAGGAGTCACATTTAGTTAATCATTTAAGAGAACTTGGAGCAACAGTTCATATCGGACAAAGAAAAGAAAATATAACTGACGATATAAATCTTGTTATTTACACTGCAGCTATATCTCCTGATAACGAAGAATTTCAGGAAGCAAAAAACAAGAATATTCTTATGATTAATAGAGCTGCTTTTTTAGGACAGATTATGAGAGAATACAAAAACTCAATAGCTGTTTCTGGAACTCATGGAAAGACAAGTACTACTAGTATGCTTTCTACTATTTTTGACTATGCCAAGAAGGACCCTACTATTCTTGTAGGTGGAAATCTTAGCACAATAGGTGGTAATGTCAGAATAGGAAATTCAGAGCACTTTATTACTGAAGCTTGCGAATATGTTGATAGTTTTCTTAACTTCAATCCCTTTATAGCAATTGTTCTTAATATTGAAGCCGATCACCTTGACTACTTCTCAGGAATAGAAGAAATTAAAGCCTCTTTCAATAAATTTGGAAAGCTACTTCCTCCTGATGGATATTTCATAATAAATGGTGACAATGAAAATGTTAAAGACATTACTTATGAAGTGGAAGCAAATATTATAAAGTTCGGTCAAAATGCTGGAAATGATGCACTAATATCTGATATAAAATATGATGAAGATGGATATGCTATGTTTAACCTAAAGTATAAGGGAATAAACTTAGGTACATTTGATCTGTCTATATATGGTCTACACAATGTCTATAATGCAACAGCAGCCATTATAGCATCTATTGAATCTGATATAGAAGTAGATGTTATAAAAAAGGCTATCAAGACTTATACAGGTGTTGGAAGAAGATTTGAGAAAAAGGGAGAATACAAAGGTGCCCTTGTTATCGATGATTACGCACATCATCCAACAGAAGTTAAAGCTTCTCTTGCAGCTGCTAGACATCTTAAAAAAGATAGATTGTGGATTGTTTTCCAACCACACACATATTCAAGAACTAGAGCTCTTTTAGACGAATTTGCAGAATCTTTCTATGCTGCAGATAAGGTAATAGTTACTGATATCTATGCTGCTAGAGAACCAGATCCTGGCGATATTAGTTCTAAAAATATTGTTGAAAAACTTTACCAAAACAATGTTGATGCAATGTATATGCCTACATTTGAAGAAATTACAGAATATCTTAGAGAAAATCTAAGAGAAAATGATCTTCTTGTAACTTGTGGTGCAGGTCCTGTAAACAAAGTTGGTGAAGCACTTCTTGAAGGAAAGTAAAATCAAATAATAAAAATTACCGACCGGAAAACCGGTCGGTAATTTTTATTAAACTTTATAGATAATCTTATTTTAAAAATGCTTTATAAGCCATTTTTGTCATATATGCATCTGCTTTTGATGCCAATTCTATAGGTGCGTGCATTGAAAGCATTGGTGTTCCCATATCCACTACTTCCATTCCGTATTCTGCAAGTATGTAGGCTATCGTTCCTCCACCACCTTGGTCAACCTTTCCAAGTTCACCAGTCTGCCAAATTATATTATTTTCTTTGAAAATATCTCTTATTTCTGATAAAAATTCAGCATTCGCATCATTACATCCTGATTTTCCTCTAGCTCCAGTATACTTTGACATACATATTCCATATCCAGACAGTGCTGCATTTCTTTCATCCATAACACCCTTATGATTTGGATCTATACTTGCAGTTACATCTGCAGAAAGAACCTTAGATCTTGACAATGCTCTTCTAAGGCTAATTTCAGAATACATTTTCTGAGAAAACATAATTTCTGCTATAAAGTTCTCAAAGAACTTTGCTGACATTGAAGTATTACCTACTGATCCAATTTCTTCTTTGTCTACAAATAAAGCTATTGCCGTTTTTTTAGGATTTTTAGTTTCTAAAATAGCTTCCAAATTAGCATATGAACAAATTCTATCATCATGTCCATAAGCTGCTACCATAGCTCTATCAAATCCAACGTCACGAGCTTTTGCACTTGGAACTGCCTCTAATTCAGCAACATTAAAGTCTTCTTCCTCTATTCCATATTTTTTATTTAATATTTCTAAAACCATTCTCTTTATAGGATTTTTATCATCTTCTATTCCGTATGAAGAGTGTCCTACTACTATATTTAAAGATTCTCCTGTAATTCCATCACCAAGAGTTTTCTTATTTTGTTCTGCTCCAAGATGTGGAAGAAGATCATTGATAAAAAAAACAGGATCGTCCTCATCTTCACCTATATTGATATTTATCTTTTCTCCCTTGGAATTAATTAAAAATCCATGAAGTGAAAGTTGTATAGTAGGCCACTGATATTTTCTTATGCCACCATAATAGTGAGTCTTAAAAAGCGCCATTTCACAATCTTCATATAATGGATTAGCTTTGATATCTAGTCTAGGACAATCTATATGAGAACCAACAATATTCATTCCTTCTTCTAAATTCTCACCTATTACCGCAAGAATTACAGCCTTATTTTTTTGATTCATATAGATCTTATCACCGACTCTTATCTTTTTAGCACTTGCTTCCTCTAAAGAAATAAATCCATTTTTCTTTGCTTCTTTTACTATGTATGCAGTTGCTTCCCTTTCTGTCTTTGCCCTATCTAGAAAGTGCTTATACCTTTCACCATAGTTAAATATTTCTTTGTGCTGAGCTTCATCTACTAACTTCCAAACTGACTCCCTCTTTAGTTCTAAACTCATTTTATCACCTCATTTTATTTATTTTTATAGAGCCATTATAAACTCTATAAATTTTCTTATTAATTACAGGAAAGATTTATTTCCTATATAACAAATTAATTATAGCATACTTCTAGTAATAAAACTTTATTTTCTAATAATTTCGAATATATTTTTTTATAAAATTATTTGCACTATATTTTTTATAATTAAAATGGAAATCTTAAACTTTTATACATGTAAAAAACGGACTGAAAAATCAGTCCGTTTATATTTTACTTAAATTCTTTATCATGTAAATAGTTATAAAGATCAGGATATACCTCATAATATGCAGTATTATCTCCACATGTAACCTTTATAAAATCCTTACCCATTGTTTGAATTGAAAGAACTACTCCAGATTTATCTACCTTTATAGTGTAATTGTCTTTTACTCTTGTAAATTCTTTTTCAGGCTGTATCTTGCCAACCTCTCTCTTATAAAGTATCTTATTTATCAGTTCTTTTTTCTTCCAAAACCAAACTTTTTTCTCTTCATTTCCGTGGTAAATTTTAACATCTCCAATTCCTCTGCCATTTGTAATAAATTCAACAGAAGTATATATCATCCTTCTATACATATTTTGAAAGTCTTTTTTTTCACTTATAGGAATCTTATAGCATTCTCTTTTTTTACCGGATTTTATAACCAAATAATTAAAATCCGTTTCAAATTGAACGTTATTATTAGTTTTACCTTTATTTATAGGCTTGAACTCCTCGTCAACATCTCTTACTTTTACAAAGTTAGACATGGCTCTCTTAAAATCTTCAAGAGTTGAACCATCTATCTTGATGTCATTAACTTGATCATCTGATATAAATGCCTTCTTGCTTTCTTTCAATCTCTGCATTGGACTTTTTTTATTTTCATTCAAGCGTTTATTTTCCATTTCTTGCTGAATCTTAGTTTTTTCACCACCATTATCTATATCCATAATTGTAGTGTCATCGGCTGCATGATGTATAATATAACCTCTAGACATTTTGAAGGAAAAGAAATACAGAAAGAAAAAACCAACTACAGCTAGTATAAGTATTGTAGTTTTTTTTAATTTCGGTTTCTTTTTATTTTCCATTTTTTATCACTTCTATCCTTCTATTGATACAGTTAGATAGATGGGCAAACTCATAAAGGCTAAGAGTCTCTCCCCTTCTTTTTTCGTCTATTTCAGCTTCTGCTAAAACTTCCTTTACAATTTCTTTTTCAAGAACACCCATACTTGTAAGTGAGTTTAAAAGTGTTTTTCTTCTCTGTCCAAAGGCTGCCTTTACTGTCTTAAAGAATATTTCCTCATTGTCTACGTTATATTTTTTTTCTGGTCTTACTCTAAGGGCTATTACTATTGAATCTACACTTGGCTGTGGTACAAACATATGTCTCGGTACCTTTGCGATTATTTCTGTATCACAGTAATACTGAACTGCTACAGACAAGGCTCCAAATGTTTTATTTCCTGGAGTTGCATTCATTCTTTCTGCAACTTCCTTTTGAACCATTATTACTATATCTGTTACATTAACATTCTCCTCTAAAAATCTCATTATTATAGGAGTTGTAATATAATAAGGAAGATTGGCTACAAGCTTTACTGGACCACCATCTAGTTTTTCGTCTACTAGCTTATTAATATCTGCCTTCATTATATCTTCATTTACAATTGTTACATTGTCATATTCAGCAAGTGTTTCTTTTAAAATAGGAATTAAGTTTCTATCTATCTCAACTGCCATCAATTTATCAGCCCTCTGAGCTAGTTCTCTAGTAAGAGTTCCTATTCCAGGACCTACCTCTATAATCCTATCTCCCTTTCTTGCCCCTGCTCCATCTATTATTTTATCTATTATATTATCATCTATTAAAAAGTTCTGCCCTAGGGACTTAGTGAACTTAAAATTATGCTTTTTTACTATTTCCATAGTCGCAATATGCGACGAAAGTCTTTTGTTCATATAATTACCTTTCTAAACTTATTTTAATCTATTATCATAAGAGCAATCTTTCATTTTCAAAAATAACTTGTCTTTTATAAGTTGAAGAAAACCTTTCAATTATTCATAAAAAATAAATTAATAAAGCTCTACTCTATTGCGATAACTTATATTATAACAGATTTTACTTAAATCAATCTTTACATATTTACTACAATCATTTGTTACAAACACTATTAAAGCTTTTATCTACAAACTTTAATAGCCGCCTTTTCAAATTCTTCTCTTGTAACTCCGTAATTGTTTATTCTATTTAAAAACTGCTTTGAATTTCCATACCCTATACCTAAAATTTTTCCTATCTCATCTCTTTTTTCCGATGAATTTTCTGAACCTATTAGACCGTACTTTATTAAATCAGACTGAGTAAATTCATTTCTTTTTTCCTTGGACTCAGTTCTAACCTTTTCTAAAGCTGCTCTAATGCTTTCAGGACTGGCATTTTCTATACCAATATCGCCATTTCTTTCAGCTTCATCTCTTGGTAAAAACGCGTGTTTACATTCAGGAACCTCTGAAGCTATTTTTTTTCTTATCTTTTCTCCTGCAAAGTCTGGGTCTGTAAATATTATTACTCCCTTTTTTTTCTGTGCAGTCTTAATTCTTTCCATTACTCCTTTGGGAAATCCAAATCCTCCAGTAGCTATAAGTTCGCAATCCAATGCCCTTTTTACCGCTGTAATGTCATCTCTACCTTCTACTATTACTACTTCCTTTATCATCTAACTCTCCTCTAATTCTTCATTTCTTATTAAATACTAATCATCTTTTTCTGATCTAATTATAGCTCTAGCCGCTTCACTAAGTATATTTGAGCAATAACATAATATCATTACATCTAAAAGTTTATTATTATTACTTACTATTTTATCTTCTTCAAGACTCTTTAAAACAGAATCTAAGTTATTATCTATAATCTCTCCTAGCACTTCTTTTCTATTAATAAATCTATCATATATTTCTTCTATTTCAAGTTTTATACTTTCAGAATCCTTATCTGAAATACTTTCCAACTTCAAAGAGGATTCCTTATCTTCTTCTAGTTTTTCACTATTTTTATCCACAGGCTTATCAGATTTTTTATTCTTTTTTACTGCTTTTTCATTGAAATTATCCACTTTTTCTACAGATTCATCCACTAGTTCTTTAATCTCTGAAAGACTAAGCTCTCTTTTTAACATACACGTAACTAGTATCATCAAAACATGCTCTTTATTGTACTTTTTCTTATATGCTGGCTGTATTATTCCGCCCTTTGCATAGTTATTTATCATTGTCTTTGTTAGCTTTGCCTCACCATAATTGTATGGAAAATTCTCTTCAAATAGACTCAGTAGCTGATCCATATAAAGATATATCCCTGGTATTTCCTCTGACTCCATATCTTTTCTTTCAATTAATTCCTGAATTATTTCTTTTATATCGTACATATTATCATCTCCATTTTCCGGCATGCAATCTGAGTAAACAGCTTTAATTATTTTTGAAGCTGTAAAAAAGATAATCTTTTTATTTTATTGCCTATACTGTAACATTATACCATTTATACAATATTATTTTTCGCATAATTTTATCACAAATAATTATTATATCACGATTCTACTAACCTTGAATAGAATTTAAAAATATAAAAATATTTTTTTATATTCACTAATTACTTGAATTTTATAAATAATAGATATATAATACTCTTATACATAGTATAGCATACTACTTAGACTAATTTTAGAAATGAGGTGAAAATATGTCTATTTTAAGAGAACCTATTAGTTCTATAACCCATCTAATAGCAGGTGGACTTTCTGTTGTAGCTCTTGTACTTTTAATCAGCAAACAGCTTATTTTAGGAAATGTTAATGAAATGTTATTTATTTCAAGTATTATATTCGGAGTATCACTTATACTTTTATATTTTACAAGTGGTATTTATCATGCAATAAGTGCTACTAAGGAAAAAACTGTTAAAATGATGAAAAAACTTGATCATTCAATTATCTATATATTGATAGCTGGCTCATATTCACCATTTTGTCTTTATGTGCTTCCTAAGAAGGTCGGTATTCCTGTCTTTACAATTCTATGGATTATTGCTCTTGTAGGAATTACTTTAAAGATACTATGGATAAATATGCCTAGAGTTCTTTCAACAGCACTTTATATTGGAATGGGCTGGGTCGCTTTATTTGTAATAAAGGATCTTTATGCTAATCTTGTTCCACAAGCATTTTTCTTATTAGTTCTTGGAGGTGTTCTATACACAATCGGTGGTGTAATATATGCAATTAAAAAGCCTAACTTTAAAAATTGGAATTTCCACGATATATTCCATATCTTTACAATGTTAGGATCACTTTCACACTTTTTACTTGTATTTATATATTTAATATAAATTTCCAGTAGAATACTTTAAAAGTTATAGATACTATTTATCCAGTGTGATAAATTTAATTATATAAATTATTACAAATATATTTTGTAGAAAATCCCAAAAAATAGGTGATAGCATTTGCTATCACCTATTTTTTATCTTTATTTTAAATTTTGCTTAAACTATTATTAGTTTTAAAGGTTTATTTTACTATCTTATAGTATATATTCGATGTTACTTTAAATATAACAAGATATATAACTGAAAATACTGCTATTACTATTGCTATATTCTTTGCATATGCCATATATGAAGTGATACCAAATAATTGCAATAACTGATACACTATTTTCGAAGCTACAAGAGAATGTATCAAAGCAACTATAAGAGGTATAAAGAACATCCATATAATCTGCTTTTCAGCAGTTTTCTTTATAAGACTATCTGGAAGCCCTACTTTTTTCATAATCTGATAGTTTTTTCTATCCTCATATCCCTCAGAAAGTTGCTTGTAATATGTAATCAAAACTGTTCCTATTACAAATATTGTACCTATTATCACTCCTAAAAATAATATTCCACCGTAAAGTTCCTTTGAACTTCTTGAAACACTGGCTCTACTTTTAAACTCTAGATTTGATGCATCCGCTATTTTTTTCATATCTCTAAAATAGTGTTTAGGTGTTTTTCTCAAGCTCCAATTTATAGCTATTGTTTCCTCACCTGAACCAAATCTATCACCTCTAGCACCTTTAATTTTATAACTTTCTATAATTTGGTCATAAACTTTTGAATTTACAACCATTTTTATAGACTCAATGGCTATATTACCTGGAACTTTAATTTCCTTATTGTCTTCAGTAGCTCTCATTCTTTTGCCATTGATTACAATATTTTCAAAACCAGCTATGGATTTATTATTTGCTCCATAGATAAGTTCATTGTCTGCCAGTTTTACATTTTTACCTGTTTCCCTACTAAAATCACTATCCTTATTAAGTAAAATAAATATATTTTTTCCTTTTTTATTTCCTGCATGATCATATGGAACTAAACTATTTTCAACTTTAAGTGCGGGTAAATATATTTCCTCTGCTATAAACATATCTTTTATATCATTTTTATCTTCTACACTATCATATACTTTCTTTTCAAGCTCTTTTCTGTAATATTTTACTTTTTCTGTATCTTTATAGCTTAATACATTTCTTGTTTCTATCTTGTATTCTCTAGGTACAACAGTTTCTGTTATATACTGCATACTGCTATAAATTGTAAATGTAGCAGATAAAGTTACTATTACTCCTGTACATAAAACTGCAATACTTGCAAGTCCTAGAGCATTTCCTCTCATTCTATAGATCATTCCAGAAATAGAAATAAAATTTTCTGCCTTATAGTATATTTTTTCATTTTTCTTTAGAATTTTTAATATCACTATACTAAGTGTTACAAAGAGAATATATGTTGCAATTATTACTAATATTGCTGCAACAAAGAACATTCCCAGACTTTTTAAATTTCCCTTAGTAACTATAGCTATAAAATATCCAGAAGCTAATATAAAAAGTCCTATAAATGTTATAAAGTATCTTGCCTTAGGTTCTTTATCCCCGCTATATTGCTTTGATAAAAGCTCTATTGGAGAGGCAGTGCTTATGCTTTTTATATTTGTTATAAATACTACTACAAATGTAAAAATTATATAAATCATTGTGTATATTGCAGCTTTATCGGAAAAATAGTAATTTGATAAACTCACAATAACATTTTGTGTAAGCTTGTTTACAAATAGAAATATTATTTTTCCCATTACATATCCACCCAATATGCTCAATATGGATATAAGAACAAATATTATTAATTCTTCTATAAACATAATTCTTACTATATGTTTTTTCTCAAGACCCATTATCCTGTATAATGAAAATTCTTTATTCCTTCTCTTAACCATAAATCTATTAGCGTAGATTATAAACATAAAAGAAAATATACCTACAATTACAATTCCCATACCAATAAAAGTAGGTAGTATACTATATGAATTTTTTACATAATCATTTTCGATAAGAACTTCCATTATATTAAAAAGTGCTATCATTACGCTGCTACTTAGAATAAATGGTATTACAAATATCTTATTTGCCTTTAAATTTCTTAGTGCAAACTTACTTGCTAGACCTATTCCCATGATTAAACACCTCTCCTATTAAGTACTTTTTGAGACTGAAGTATTCTTTCTGAAAACTCTTCATAACCTTCATTATCTCCTTTGTAAAGCTCATGGAATACTACTCCGTCTTTAATAAACATTACTCTGTTTGCACATGCTGCACTTCTTACTGAGTGTGTAACCATCAACAAAGTCTGACCTTCTTTATTTATTGAAGTAAATAGATCCATTATTTTTTGTGATGAAGATGAATCCAAAGCTCCTGTAGGCTCATCAGCCAAAAGAATACTAGGTTCTGTAATTATGGCTCTCGCTATTGCCACACGTTGTTTCTGACCTCCTGAGACCTGGTAAGGATACTTTTCTAGGAGTTGATCAATACCTAAAGTAGTTTTTATTTTATCTAACCTTCTTCTCATTTCTCTAGGCTTATAAGCAGAAAGAACTAGAGGCAGATAAATATTATCCTTATTTGAAAAAGTGTCTAAAAGATTGAAATCTTGAAAAACAAATCCAAGTTCATTTCTTCTAAAACTAGCAACTTCCTTTTCTTTTAAATAGGTAATATCTTTTCCATTTATAATTACATTACCTTCTGTAGGACTATCCAAAGTAGAAATCATATTTAGTAATGTAGTTTTACCACTTCCAGACTCTCCCATTATCGCAATAAACTCTCCCTTATCTACACTGAAATTAACATTAGACAAAGCTTCTGTTTTTGCATCTTCTTTTCCGTATACCTTTTTTAAATTCTTTACTTCTAATATTTTCATACTTCTCTCCATTTCAAATACTTTTTATTAAAGTTAATACTTTTTTCTCATATTTTCTTACTTTCTAATTATATTTTATCAATAATATCCTCTTGCTGCATTTATATAAGATTACAAAAAACACCTTAACCTTACAAATTTGTAAGATTAAGGTGTAAATACCATTTTCAAAACTAGGCTTTGAAATATAGTCTAAAAGAACTTCCCTTTGATAACTTAGAATCTACTTTTATATCAATAGAAAGTTTCTTGGCTATTTCACTAGCCAAAAATAGACCTATACCACTTGATTTTTGATTCATCCTTCCATTAAATCCAGAATATCCTCTATCAAAAATCTTGGGAATATCCTCTGCTCTTATTCCTATACCTGTATCTCTTATTTCAAGGCAGTTTTCAAACTTATGAAATCTTATCTCTACCTCCCCGCCCTGACTGTATTTTATGGCATTTGATACTATTTGCTCTAAAAGTATACTTAGCCATTTCGTATCAGAAACTACTTTTTCTTCTATTTTATCGTACTTTAAAGTAATTCTATTAGATATAAATAGTATTGAATACTTTTTTATTACATTCTTTACAACTTTATCAAGATCAATTTCTGTAATATCCATATCAGCTTCTTTGTTTGATATTTTAAGAAAATTTAGTGCCATATTGGTATAATCTTCAATATAAAATATTTGCTTTTTTATTTCAGCTGGCGAAATTTCTTCCCTATCAACTAAAAGTTTCGCTGCTGTAATTGGAGTTTTAATCTGATGAATCCACAAAAGAAAATATTCATAAACACTGTTTTTTTCCTCTATACTACTATCTATTATCATTTTCTTCTCTATTTCTAAGCTTTCAATTTTGCTTTTTAAATTTTCTTCCTGCTTATAGTACAAAATAGAAATCAAAATATAGATTATTAATACAAAGATAAATATCTCCATTGCCATAAAATATACTTTCATATCGTAGTCATTTATTTTAAATACTCCAGCAAATATCAATAATACCGTAATACTAATAAAAATTATCCCTGCTTCTTTCTTTAAAGCTCCTTTTATTTTTCCCATATTTATTCCTCTACTAACTAATTTATCCAATCACCATTTTTTGAAAGAAAATAGCCAGCTCCCTTTTTAGTTTCAATAAATCCTTTAAGACCTATCTGAGTTAGCTTTTTTCTTAATCTTGCAATATTAACTGCAAGTGTATTATCATCTATAAAATTATCATTTTGCCAACACCTATCCATTATCTTCTCTCTTAAAGAAACTGCACCCTGCTCTTTAAACAGGGATTCAGCAATAAGCATCTCAGTCTTTGTAAGCTCTATTTCTTCCTTACCATAAATAATCTTGCACTCAGAAATATTTAAGCTTACACTTTCAAAGGTAATATAGTCCATTTCATTGGTAAAATCATAGCTTCTTCTTAAAATAGCTTGTATTTTTGCAACTGTAACATCCATATTTATAGGTTTTGTAATATAATCATCACCACCAAATTGTATTGCCATTACAATATCCATATTTTCACTTTTTGAAGAGATAAATATAATAGGTACATTTGACAACTTCCTTATTTCTTGACACCAATAATATCCATTAAAATATGGCAACATAATATCAAGCAAAACTAACTGTGGATTAATACTATTAAATTCACCTATTATATCATTAAAGTTTTCAACACAATAAACATCATATCCCCACCTGACTAGCTCCAACTTTATGGATTCTGCAATTATTTCATCATCTTCAACTATCATTATCCTCATACATAGCACCTCTCTTATCAAATATATAAAATCTATACAAAAAATATAATATATTCGCTAATACATATTTAAAATAATACCATACTTTTATATTATCCACATACTTTTAGTTATTTTTTATTAATATTATTTCTTTTTCAACTTCTATCAACATTATCAAGATATTATTAACAGGCTGTCAACATTTTATAAACAAGTTTTCAACACATATATTCCCAGTTATTCACATACTTATCAACATAATAAACATCTTAAACCGCTATTTATACACATTTCTTAATATTTTCATTATATTTTTTCTTTTATCCACAATCTTATACAGATTTTTAACATCTTATCCACATATTATTCTGTGGATACTGTTGATAGAATATATACTAATTTAAAAAAGGTGCGGTAGACGCCGCACCTATCAGTTTTATTTATTATTTTCTTCAAGCCAGTCTATTACTTCCAAAAGACTATTGTATCTAGCAAGGCTATGGGCTATCATTTCGTCAGTAGGTTCTTTTAAATCTACAACATTGATACATAAGAATCCACCTGCTCTAGCAGCCTCTATACCTGCTGGAGAGTCTTCAATAACAAGACATTCTTCTGGCTTTAAATTTATTTTTTCTGCCGCCTTTAAAAATATCTCTGGATTTGGTTTTGATTCCTTTACCTCATCACCATACATAAATGCATCCATGTGCTCATAAATATGCTCTTTTTCCAATCTTTTCTTTGCCCTAGATTTTCTAGTAGAAGTTGCAACAGCTTTTTTATAGCCATTTTTTTCAAGGTAATCTATAATTTCAAATACACCTTCTTTTACAGGAATTCTTCCGCTATCTAAGGCTTCTACCATATCTGCTGTCTTTTCTGTTGATAGAGCATCAAAATCAAGTTTAGGATCATAATTATATGCTTCTTCAAGACCAGCAATCACTCCAGCTCTGTCTCTGCCCATTACATTTGCATAAGTTTTTACGTCCATTGTGTAACCATACTTTCTCATTGTTTTATCCCAAAACTCTGCCGAAATTCTTTCAGTATCGAATATAACGCCGTCTACATCAAATATAACACCCTTAATCTTTCTCATACACTCTACCTCTCTTTTTAATTATTTATAAGCAAATAAAAATAGCTTTCAAAATATCTACTATTTTACAATATTGCTAATTTTTCATTACATCTTTCAATACAATTATTATAGTAATTATATTGAAGTCTATTATAACATATTTTTCTTATGATTTTCAAAAAAGAAAGAAATGAATTGTTTTTTTGAAAATTATATTCATTGATGATTTATATAAATTAGATTTTCCATAAAAAAGACACTGCAAATTTGCAGTGTCTTTTCATAGTTTATTTTATTTTAAAGAATTTTTTTGCATTTTCCTTAGTTGCTTTGCAGACTTCTTCATAAGAAATCCCTCTTATTTCTGCAATCTTTTCAGCTACATACTTCACCTTTGATGGGTCATTTCTCTTTCCCCTAAATGGTACTGGAGTCAAGTATGGTGAATCTGTTTCTATAAACATCCACTCAAGTGGTATATTCTCTGCAACTTCTACAGTTTTTCTATTATTTTTAAATGTTACAGTCCCTGGAATAGATATATAACATCCCATTTTTATATACTCTTTAGCCAAATCAAGAGCACCACTATAACAATGGAGAACACACTCTGTTTCAGGATCTTTATACTTCTTTATTATTTCAAATGTATCTCCGTGGGCATCTCTATCATGTACTATAAATGGAACTCCCAGTTCATTTGCTAGTTCAATCTGTCTTATAAACCACTTCTTCTGTAGTTCTCTAGGAGAAAGATCATAATAATAATCAAGACCTATTTCACCTATTGCGACTACCTTGTCATTATTTTTAACCATTTCTCTAAGTTCTTCTATATCTGCCTCTGTCATATTCTCTACATCATGAGGATGTACTCCTACTGCTGCATATATAAAATCTACTTTATTTGCCAACTCTACAGCTGATCTTGAAGAAGGCATATCTGCTCCTGGGTTTACCATTAAGTCTATTTTACTATCTCTTAAATGCTGAATTACTTCTTCTCTATCTTCATCAAACTTTTCATCATTTATATGTGCATGTGAATCAAATAGCATTATCTCACCTCAGCTCCATCCTTTGCTCCTATTGCTTCAGGAATTACAAGATCATCTCCGTCATCTCCTGCAGCAAGAATCATACCCTGTGATAAAATACCTCTTAACTTAACAGGCTTTAGATTGCATACTACTATTACGCTTTTTCCTACCATTTCCTCAGGCTTATACCACTTAGCTATTCCAGATACTATCTGTCTTTCTTCTGAACCTAACTTCACCTGAGATACTAAAAGTCTGTCAGCCTTTGGATGCTTTTCACACTTAATTATCTTTCCTACTCTCATTTCAACTTTATCAAAGTCATCTATTGTTATTTCTTCCTTATGTTCTAATGGCTTTGCATCTTCTATTTTCTTTTCTTCAAACATTTCTTCAAGAGTCTTGATTTCTTCTTCTACATCAAGCCTTGGGAATAGAGATTCACCCTTATGAACCTTAGTTCCATCAGGAAGAAGTCCAAATGTATCTACACTTTCCCAATTGTATAGATCTTCCTGACCTGCTATTCCCAGCTGATCAAATATCTTTCTAGCTGTTTCAGGAAGAAGTGAACTAAACATAGTAGCACTTAGTCTTATTGATTCACAAAGATTATAAAGCACATTATTAAGTATGTCCTTATTAGCTTCATCCTTTGCAAGAACCCAAGGTGCTGTTTCGTCTATATATTTATTTGTTCTTCTTACCAACTTCCATATATTTTCAAGAGCTTCATGGAACATAAACTCATTCATGCTTTTTTCAAAGTCTGCTCTAGACTGCTTATATGTTTCAATTAAACTTTCGTCAAATTCTGTCTTTGCATCATTTTTTACAAGTATACCATCATTGTACTTTTCTACCATTGATACAGTTCTTGAAACAAGGTTTCCAAGGTCATTTGCAAGGTCTGAGTTGATTCTATTTACAAAGTTTCTATGAGTATAACTTCCATCTTGACCAAATGAAAATTCTCTTAATAAGAAATATTTAAGAGCATCTACTCCATATCTTTCTATCATTGGTCCTGGATATACTATATTCCCCTTTGACTTACTCATCTTATCATCTGCAAAAAGTATCCATCCATGTCCAAAGACCTTCTTTGGAAGTGGAAGATCCAATGCCATAAGAATCGCAGGCCATATAATAGTGTGGAATCTCACTATTTCCTTGGCAACAAAATGAACATCTGCTGGCCAATACTTCCTGTATTCATCTATGTTATCTGAGCCGTATCCTAGAGCAGTTATATAGTTACAAAGTGCATCTATCCATACATATATTACATGTTTTTCATCAAAAGGAACTTTTATACCCCAATCAAAAGAAGTTCTTGTAACAGATAAATCTTCTAGTCCTGGATCTAAGAAGTTCTTTATCATTTCATTTTTTCTGCTTTCTGGATATACAAATCCACTTTCAAATAAGTCTCTTATTCTATCTTCATACTTTGATAGCTTAAAGAAATAAGACTCTTCTTTTACTAATTCTGTTTCTCTTCCACAGTCTGGACACTTTCCACCTTCTAAAAGCTGAGTATCTGTCCAGAAACTTTCACAAGGAACACAGTAATGACCTTCATATTCACCCTTATAGATATCGCCCTGTTCATAAAGCTTAGTAAATATTTTCTGTATTGCTTTTTCATGTCTATCTTCTGTTGTTCTTATAAAATCATCATTTGTTATTTCAAGCTTTTCCCATAGAGCCTTGATATCTGCTATCTGAGCATCTAGAAAATCTATTTCACTCATTCCAGCTTCCTTAGCCTTCTTCTGAATCTTTTCTCCATGCTCATCTGTTCCTGTAAGGAACTTAACATCATATCCTGAAAATCTCTTAAATCTTGCTATGGCATCTGCTGCCACTGTTGTATAAGTATGACCTATATGTAACTTTCCACTTGGATAGTATATAGGTGTTGTAACATAAAATGTTGGTTTAGTCATATTTATTCCTCCTCTAAAATCAAAATATATACATCTGCTAGTACAGTTAATTTTCTACTTAGTATCTACTAAGTTTATATAAAAAAACTCGCCACCTATGATTAAACATAGGGGCGAGTATTATTCACGGTACCACCCTATTTATTGTATAAAATACAATATCTCAATTAAACTTAACGCGTCAAACGCATACCCTAACTTTCGCTCAGGTATGTGGCTCCAAGTCCATGTTCGATATTTTTACAGTATCGGCTCCCACCTTATCCGACTCTCTTTGACCTTATTATCTATCTACTCTTCTCTTCTCAGCCTCAGTATAAAACTTTTGTAAGGTAATTATACCTTCTACAAAGATTGTATAGCCAGTCGATAAACTCTTTAAAATTCACATGAAATTCTTATTGTATTTTAATCGAAACACAAATAAACTTTCAACTTAAACTATACACTTTACTTTGCACTACAGACAAGTTTATAATAAATTGCGTTAAAAGTCAATTCTTATAGGATTGATTTTGCCTGAATTGGAGTTGAAAGTATTACTGAAGTCTTAGTTCTTCCGTAATCCTTTAATCCATCTATTACGTTTTCTAATTCATCCATATTTTCAACTATTACTTTTATTAGAGAACTGTCATCTCCTGTTATGTGATGGCATTCCACAATTCTAGGGTCATTCTTTACTGTATCAAGGAAAGCTTCGTAAGCTGTTCCAGGTAATGATACATTTATAAATGCCTTTATTACTCTACCCATAGAATCAGGGTTTATTATTGCCTTATAACCAGAGATTATACCTGCTTCTTCTAGTCTTTTTACTCTTTCAGATACAGCTGGAGAAGTTAATCCTACTGCTATACCTAAATCCTTCATAGAAATTCTACCACTGTCCTGTAAAATTTCAATAATTTTTGCATCTGTTGAATCCATTCTTTCTTCATAAGATTTCTTTGTCATTTTATCCACCTACTTTACATAAAATATATTAAACATTCCTTCTAGAGGCTACCATATCATTCTTGAGATCCCATAGCTTCTGAGATAAATCCACCTTATATATGTGTGGATTTTTTATTCTCTTATATTGATCCCAAATACTATTTAATTCTGCCTTGGCATATTCTTTCACTTCTTCAACACTTTTTTTAGGTCTAACGCATTCACCATTTATAAATAGTGGCGATAGCATCTCTCTTACTGCATAATGTTCAAATTTTTTTCTCTTCCATGTATAAACTGGATCAAATATTTCAAGAGGTGCTGTAGTGTCTATTTCTTCATCATTAAGCAAAATCAAATCTGCCGCTGCTTTACCACAGTTATTATAGATTCTTACAACCTTCTTGAATCCCGGATTATTAATTTTCTCCGGATTTTCTGAAAGCTTTATTTTCGGAATTAAACTTCCATCTGAACCAGAAGTTGCCGCCAATTTATATACTCCCCCTAGAGAAGGATAGTCATACGATGTTATAAGCTTTGTACCTACACCCCAGGAGTCGATTTCAGCGCCTTCCTGTTTTAAAGATGTAATAGTATACTCATCTAAATCGTTTGAAGCCGTTATCATTGCATCTGGATATCCAGCTTCGTCCAATATCTTCCTTACTTCCTTTGACAAATATGCCAAATCTCCTGAATCAAGTCTTACTCCCATTGGTTCGTGACCCTTGGCTCTTAATTCATCAAATACCGTAATAGCATTTTTTATTCCACTTTCAAGAACATTATATGTGTCTATCAGAAGAAGACAGCTATCAGGATATATTTCTGCATAAGCTCTGAAAGCCTCAAGTTCTGTATCAAACTTCTGAACCCAGCTATGTGCATGAGTTCCTGATACTGGAACATCGAACATCTTTCCTGTTAGTACATTAGATGTACCTGAACAACCACCTATAATAGCTGCTTTGGCACCATATAAACCTGCCTCTGGACCTTGAGCTCTTCTTAGTCCAAATTCAAGTACCATGTCTCCTTGAGCTGCATTACAAACTCTCGATGCCTTTGTGGCTATCAAAGACATAAAGTTTATTATTGAAAGCATGGCAGTCTCAATAAGCTGTGCCTGATATAAAGGTGCTTTTACTATTATTACAGGTTCTCCAGGAAACATTACAGATCCATCTTCTACTGCATATATATCTCCTGTAAACTTGAAGTCTCTTAAAAACTCTATAAAGTCTTCTTCAAAAAGATTCAGACTTCTTAAATATTGAAGGTCATCTTCTTGAAACTTAAGATTCTTTATATAGTCTACTACCTCTTCTATTCCGCAAATAATAGTATATCCGCCTTCACAGCCATTCTTTCTAAAGAACACATCAAACACTGCTGTGTCCTCATGAGTACCTTTTTTGTAATACCCATTTATCATTGTCAACTGATACAAATCTGTTAACATTGTCAAGTTCGTGCCCATTTCTAAACTCCTTATTTTAACATAATATAGAACTTAATATTTTAAAGTACTATTATATACATCCATTTTATCATAAATAATCATAAAATACTATTTTTATTGATATTTTTTAGTATAATTTTGTAATATATTTGTATTTTCTAAATGCTAGGCTAATGTAAATACAATTAATCAATATGTACATATTCATTTTTAAACAAGGTTTTTAATGCCTGAAAACGAATTTCCACTTTAGATAATTCTAGGAACTGATTATTGTATACATTATCTTTATTTTTTGTTCATAATTTTGCTTTTTAAAGTTGTCGAAAAAGTACTTTTATTCAATATACTTTAATATAAAAATCAATATTTAAAAAATGTAATTGTTAGAAAAGCCTATGCAAAGGGCATAGGCTTTATTAATTAAATTCATATTCTTTTTTATAGATCTAGAACTTGCTTATATACTATATCTTTTTTTAAGGATCTCTCCCTTGCTACTGTCTTTATAGCATCCTTTTTACTCATGCCTTCTTTCAAAAGAAGTTCAACATATTCTCTCTCATTTAAGTGCTCATAAGAATTTTTTTCTTCTTCTACATTTTTGTTACCTTCGACTATAAGTATATACTCACCTCTTGGATCATTTTCTTCATAGTATTTTCTTGCAGATTCAATCGTAGTTCTTATATATTCTTCGTGTTTTTTTGTCAACTCTCTACACAAAGAAATATTTCTTTCTCCCAGTATTTCCGACATAAGCTTTAATGTTTCTTTCAACCTATGAGGAGATTCATATATTATCAAAGTACTCTCTATATTTTTTATTTCCTCTAATCTCTTTTTTTTCTTCTTTTTGTCCCTATCTAAAAAACCTTCAAAGGTAAATCTTCTAGTTTCTATTCCAGAACCTACTAAGGCTATTACAAAAGCTGAAGCCCCTGGAAGAACTTCTACTTCTATATTATTTTCTATACATTCCCTTACTATATCTTCTCCGGGATCTGAAATTCCAGGCATACCTGCATCACTTACTAGAGCAATATTTTTCCCACTATTTAGTTCTTCAATTAAAACCGCTCCCTTTGTATTTCTATTGTGATCATGATAGCTTGTAAGTGCTTTTGTAATATTAAAATGATTAAGAAGTTTTAATGTATGCCTTGTATCTTCTGCTGCAATTAAATCAACTTCTTCCAATACTTTTAGTGTTCTGTACGTTATATCTTCAAGGTTTCCTATTGGTGTAGGACAAACATATAATTTTCCTGCCATTATCTTTCCTCCACGCTTTTCTTTGCATATATACTCAATATTTCTTCCGTATAGCTATTATCGTCATTATAAATATAAAGTGGCTCCATTATTTTTACTTCTGCCTTAGCACACTTTACATATTCAACAAGTACAAGTTTGGGAGCTTTTGCTACCTTCGAATGTACGAATCTAATATACTTAGCTTCCAATCTATACTTTCTTCCATAATACATCATATCAACTAATCTAAGTGGTCTATTTACCATAAAAAACCGCCCATTTGGCTTTAATAGCTCAGATGCTACTCTTATTACATCTTCTATATCACACTTTATTTCATGTCTTGAAATAGCCTTTTTATCGCTTTCATTGATTACCCCATTTGCATGCATATATGGTGGATTTGAAGTTACTATGTCAAAAGTATTTTTTTCTAAAAACTCTGATATATTATTCAAATCTTCGTTAATAATATTAACCCTATCTTCAAGCTTATTTAACTTTACTGATCTAGACGCCATTTCGGCCACATCTTCTTGAATTTCAACACCATATATTTCTTTTGCAGAGCTTTTTCCTGCAAGTAATATTGGTATTATACCTGTTCCTGTACCTAAATCTACTACTTTCGAATTTCTCTTTAACTTTACAAAATTTGAAAGTAAAACAGCATCGATTCCAAAACAAAACCACTCCGGATTTTGAATTATTTTTAATCCATTAAATTGTAAATCATCTATTCTTTCATTCTCTAATAATTTCACTTCCATCTTTTTTCCTATCTATATATTAAAATTTATATAATTTCTTATTTCATTTCCATTTCTTCTAAACTTTCTTTACATAATAAATAGTTCCCGATATGCGAGAACTATTTATTAAAAAGTATAATTTATTTCTATTTTTCTCTTTCAAGTCTTTTTAATTCAGCAAGTGCTTCTGCATCTAATTCTTCATCATTACTTTTTTCTCTGCCGTCTTTTCTAAATGACTTGATTACCTTATAATCACCTTCTGATAATACAGCAACATTTCCATCTTCATATTCTACTTTTATAGTTTCTAAAAGGTGATTTACATCTATTACCTTACCTTTTTTGCCATCAAAGTTTTCTTTTACTATCCATCCTACAGCTGGCATCTTCTTTACTGCTTCTGCATATCCTTGTGCCTCATACTTTAAGCAACAGAATAATCTTCCACACACTCCTGAAATTTTTGCAGGATTCAGAGATAATCCCTGCTCCTTAGCCATCTTTATTGAAACTGGCATAAACTCTCCTATCCACGTTGAACAACAAAGTGGTCTTCCACAAGGTCCTATAGAATTTAGAATCTTAGCTTCATCTCTAACACCAATTTGTCTTAGTTCTATTCTTGTTTTGAATATTGCTGCTAAATCTTTTACCAAATCTCTAAAATCTATTCTTCCGTCTGCTGTAAAATAAAATATTAATTTATTTCTATCAAATGTGTATTCACAATCTATAAGAAACATCTCTAATCCATGTTCCTTAATCTTTTCTTCACAAGTTTCATAGGCTCTAGCTGTCTTATCCTTATTTTCAGCATAAGTCATCTTATCATCGCTATTGGCTATTCTTATAATTGGTTTTAGCGGACTTACAAGTTCTTCTTCAGGAACCTCCCTAGGACCTACTACTACCATTCCATATTCCAAACCTCTAGATGTTTCTACTATAACGTCTGCGCCAAGTTCTATGTCTATGTCTGCAGGATCAAAATAATATATTTTTCCTGCCGGCTTAAATCTTACTCCTACTATTTTTACCATGTTATTTAACCACCTCGTAAATATTAAGTGCCATTGCCTGTATTGTAGTATTAAAATTACAATTTGCTGCTAGCTTTGTCTCGGTTTCTTCTATAATAGACATTGCACGACCAAGTTTAGCTACAGTTGCAGACACTGCCATCTTTCTTATTATTTTCATTCTATCTATATTGATTAATAACTCAGTACCTACACCTTCTCTATATAAAATAGCATCTCTAATGTATATCTTCAAAAGCTCTAGTATCCATTCAGTATGCTCAGTATAATTTTTCATGTATTCAGATATTCTGGTAACCTCAAATTTATTTTTATCAATTACCATATATCCAATAAAAGATTCTACCAAGTCCCTGATTTCATTTACTTCCTCATCTTTGCTAATTTCAAGTGCTACAGACGCACTCCCCCTAGAGAATACCGATGATACAGTCGCAGTATTTTCATCTATCCCCTTAGTCTCTAATATTTTCTTTATATCAATATTGTTAAGTGGTGAAAATTTAACTTCTGTACATCTTGATCTAATCGTCTGTAGAAGAGCTTGTTCATTTCTGGTTATCAGTATTATTATACCATAACTAGAAGGTTCTTCTAAAGTTTTTAATAATGCATTTTGTGCCTGAACAGTCATTTTTTCTGCATCATTTATTAGATATATCTTATAGTTACTATATGGTTTTAAACCCATATTTGAGTTTAACTTTCTTATCTGATCTATTTTTATGGAGTTTTCACCTTTTTTGGCTTCTATAAGGATATAGTCTGGGCTATTTTGAGCATTAATTCCTATCAAAGAGCTTGCAAATGCCTCTGCTATCATTTTTTTACCAACACCTTCTGGTCCTGTAAAAATATATGCATTCGTTATTCTATTTGATTTTATCGCTGAACTCAATCTTTTTTTTACTATTTCCTGCCCTAAAATACCATCAAACATTAAACTTCACATTCCCTCTCATTATTAATAGCCTTTAATACCTTATTATAAATTTCTTCATGTATTGATTCTACTGAACGCATTTGCATTTTATCTTCTTCAATACAATTAATTATATTCCAATTATACTTATCTGCAACAAACTTTGAATTATTATAAGTTTTTACAAGATAGCTATGATCACTTTCATGTATATCTTTTTCTTCTTCATTAGTTATTTTATTTTTTCTATCCTTCATAAGTTCTTCACTTACCCTTACAGGAACATCTAGAAAAAAAACCTCACTTGCTCTTGGAAGTCCATATAAACCATACTCATATTCATCAAGCCATTCAAGAAATTTTTCTCTTTCTTCTAAATCATCCATCTTTGATGCTTGGTGAACCATGTTAGAAGTAGTGTATCTATCTGCTATTATAATTCCTCCTGATAGATAAAAATCTTCCCACTCAGTCTTATATGAAGCATATCTATCTGCTGCATAAAAAGTGGAGGCAATATAAGCGTCCACATCATCAGCCTTTTTACCAAAATCACCTCTTAAATACATCTTTACCAAGGCAGATGAATCAGAATCGTAATTGGGATAGGATACCTTCCTTACATTATAACCATCTTTTATTAATCTATCATATAATAATTTTGTCTGTGTTGCCTTTCCAGAACCATCTGTTCCACTTTCAATCACAAACATTCTTCCTTTTAAACTACTCATTATAAACACCCTTTTTAAAAATTTTTCAAAACTATCTGTAAAAAAATATTGATAGAAAACAATATAACATGCTTTTATCAATAAGAAATAACAGCGCCTTTTAATATGAGCTATTTACACAGTTTGCATAAATAGCTCATACTTAATTATTATATCATTTTTCTCTAATTAATTCTTGCTTATAAGCTAATAACTTATGATTTATTTCAATAAAGTCATATTGCTTTAAATTTCCACCTTTACAAAAAGAATCTTTTTATTTTAATCTTTTATTATCTTTATCTCTGTAAACTCAGCACTTTCCATCCCATTTATATCTAAATCCATCTTAGATGCTGATTTTATAAAATCTATTACTTCCTTTTCTATGACTTCCCCTGGTGCTACAAGACATACTCCTGGAGGATAAGGTATAACAAACTCTCCACAAACTTTTCCAAGAGCTTCATCTACCAAAACACTTTCTGTTTCCATATTAAAAGCCGTATTAGGATAAATTTTCATCTCTGGAATAAGACATGGAAAATCTAAATTAATCTCTTTGCTTGTAGTCATTCTCTTTATATCATCATTTTTATTTTTCTTTGTTGCATCGTCTATATCATCAAAGAAATCTAGATTTAAACCAAATAATTTTTTTTCTGAAATTTCATTTAAAGCACCTATCATTGCATCAAAATCTTCTTTTTTATTTCCTATAGTACAAAGCATTAATATACCACTATAATTTGCAAGTTCAACCTGTATATTATATCTATATCTTAAAACTTTTGCAAAATCATATCCATTAATCCCCTTGTTAATAGTATTGATAAATACTTTAGTAGGATCTGTAGTATTAAAAATATCATAGGACTTTACACTTTTTCTAAATGTATAAATATTTTTTAAAAGTTCATCCATTAACTTTTTGCCATGTTTTTTGTAAATATCAAAAGCTATTTCAAGACTCATCATCATAATATATGAGGGACTTGAACTTTCTGTCATAGCTAAAGCTCTTTCAAGCCTATTTTTATCAATAAGTCTTGAACTCTCTATATTAGCTTCATCTTTAGTATTATTTATTATCATTATTGATGTCTGAGTAATAGAAGGAAGACTTTTGTGAACACTCTGTATGGCAATGTCTGCTCCGTACTCTATTGCAGAGCGTGGAAACTTATCATTAAGTCCAAAATGTGCTCCATGAGCTTCATCTACTATCACTAGCATATTGTTCTCATGAGCCTTTTTTATAATCTCAGAAATTTCAAAACTCATGCCATGATATGTAGGTCTTGTAATAAAAACTAACTTTGCATCTTTATTGTTTTCAATTTTTTCAATATACTCATCAATCTCTGCTCCAAGAAAAATATTGTTCTTTTTATCGACCTTTTCATTTACGAAAATAGGGTGAGCGTTTGCCAAAATACAAGCATTATATGCAGACTGATGACATGCTCTATTTATAATAATCTTATCTCCCGGTCTACAAGTTGCAATAATAGCTGCCTCTATACCACAGCTACTTCCATTTATAAGATATTTAATCTCTACATCATCATAATCTGGAAACAGAATCTTCCTAACGCTCTCTTGTGATTTCAAAATAATATCTTTTGGATTATGCAAATTGTCTGTTCCAATAATTTCTGTTGTATCTAAAGTATACAACTCACTCATAATATCACCATATCCTAACTCATCAAATACCGTTCCGTATTTATGACCTGGCATATGAAATGAAACAATTTCCGAATTTTTTAATTTTTTTAATCTATCATATATAAATTTTTCCATATTTGCGACTCTAAAGAGCCTCCCCCTCCTATTTTATATAAAATACTAATATAGTTTTTATTTTTCTGTGAATAAAGTTATTTATTTTTAATCCTTATTAATTATAATAATATCACATTTTTCTATATTTTTCGATATCAGAAGAATGTCAAAAAATCATTAAAAATAAATAATAACTCCAAAAATATAATGAGCCCCATTTCTGAGGCTCAACGTTTAAGATATTATATTGGAAACTAATAGTTTAATAGTCCTAACAAGTTTAACTTTCAAGTGAAAATCTTTCCTATTATATAATTATCCATTTTTGAGAATTTTAAACTATATTTTATAATATTTATCTAAAAAACTAATTCAAAAGTTAGCATACTTAAATTAAAAATAAAATATATTTTCTCAAACTCGGCTTTACTTATCTTCTAATAAGTTTTTATATCTAAGTATATCTTTTAAAATCTGTTCTAATCCAAAATAACCAGCTTCTCTAATAGTAAGAGCTCCTTCTACATATACCATTACAACTGGTGATGAAAATATGCCTAGCTCTGCTGCAAGCTCCATATTGTCCTCTACAGCTATATAGTATCCCACTATGCCCTCTCTTTCTTCTATCCAATTTGATAATTTATAATTTATAGACTTACAAGCACCACATACTTCGCTTCCAAATTCAAGAATAACTATTTTATCTTTTTTTATAACATCCTCTATAGAATTTTCCTTATTCCACACCAACAACTTCATCACCCCATATATAATATATCTAATTTAAAATAAGGATATTTAATCTAAAATTTTAAATTATTTTTCTCTTAAATCTTCTATTAATATATTATACCCAAAAAAAATTTATTTACTTGATTATTTTTTTTACTTT
>Michael_p1__coassemble_771_pt1 | contig 57115 bp, 44 predicted proteins | sample Michael_p1__metabat2_high_PE_009 | metagenome-assembled genome bin Michael_p1 | reverse complement strand
AAAATAAAAGTCAAAAATTATTATAAAAATATAAGAAAAACAAAGTTGATGTTTTGAAAGAATCTATTTTGAGTGAAAACAATATCCTGACAAAAGTATCTAAAAATACACAAAAATAGCAAAAAAATGCCCTAAATCTATTCTTAAATTGACAATATTGTGTTATAATATCAAAAGATACAATCGTAATATTTTTTTAACTATTGTGGGATAAAAAGTGAATGGCGTGGTCTTTAATTGTCCCTGTTTTAAATTTTTTATGATTGTAATATTTGTTATGTGATTAAAAAAATTAGCTATAGATTAGGATTTTGCTAATGCGATAGGAGGATATGGTAGTTATGAAGGCAATTGGTATTTTAACTAGTGGAGGAGACGCTCCAGGAATGAATGCGGCAATTAGAGCCGTAGTTAGAACTGCAATTTATTACGGATATAAGGTTTATGGAATTGAAAAGGGATACAGAGGTCTTTTAGATGAAGAGTTTGTAGAAATGGACTTGTCATCAGTTGGTGATATAATTCAGAGAGGCGGAACAATACTTAAATCTTCAAGATGCGACGAATTCAAAACAGCAGAAGGTAGAGAAAAAGCTGTAGAAATACTTGAAAACTACGGAATAGAAAGTCTTGTTGTAATAGGAGGAGATGGATCTTTCACAGGTGCAAAGCTTTTAAGCGAATTAGGTGTCAAGACAATAGGTATACCGGGAACAATAGATAATGACCTTGCGTATACAGATTATACAATTGGATTCGATACTGCAATGAACACAGTAATAGATGCAATAGGTAAGATAAGAGACACATCTTCATCTCATGACAGAGTAAATATAGTAGAAGTTATGGGTAGAAATTGTGGAGATCTTGCGCTATATGCTGGTGTTGCTGGTGGAGCTGAAACAATAGTAGTTCCTGAAAGAGAAATAAGAACGGATGAAATAGTAAGTAAGTTAAGAACTACTCAGAAGAGAGGTAAGAAGCACAGCATAATCGTATTAGCAGAAGGTGCGGACATAGAAGGTGGAGCATTAGGACTAAAGAATGCTCTTACAGTAAAGGATAAGGCAGATGTTAGAATAACAGTTTTAGGACATGTACAAAGAGGTGGTTCACCATCTGCATTTGATAGAATACTTGCTAGTAAGTTAGGAAATAAGGCTGTTGAATTACTTATAGAAGGTAAGAGCAAGAGAGTAGTAGGTATCAAGGACAATAAGATAATTGACCTAGATATAGACGATGCTCTATCTATGGAAAAGGAATTTGATCAGGACTTATATGAAATGGCTAAGATTCTTTCTATATAGCAAAAAGTTAGTTTAGTTTAGACAGTGTTAAATAATTTATAGTATATATTAAATTATTGAAAGAAAATTTGAGGTGATTATAGTGACAAAGTTAAAAAAGACAAAGATTGTATGTACAATGGGTCCTGCTACGGATTCAGATGATATTTTAAGAGAATTAGCATTAAATGGTTTAAATGTATGTAGATTCAACTTCTCTCACGGTTCTCATGAAGAACACAAGGAAAGAATGGATAGAACTAAGAGAATAAGAGAAGAACTAAATATGCCTATTGCTATTCTTCTTGATACAAAGGGACCTGAAATAAGAACAGGAGACTTTGAAGAAGCAATCGTACTAGATGAAGGTGAAAAGTTCGTTGTTACAATGGATGACTGTATAGGAAATAGAGAAAGATGTACAGTATCATACAAGGGAATGATAAATGATGTTAAGGTTGGAGATACAATACTTATAGATGACGGTCTAGTTGCTTTAAAGATAACTGAGATAAAGGGAAATGACATAATTACTGTAGTAGAAAACTCAGGTAAGGTATCATCAAAGAAGGGTGTAAATCTTCCAGGAGTTGTAATAAATCTTCCAGCTATAACAGACAAGGATATATCAGACATAAAGTTTGGTATAGAACAGGGAATAGATTTTATAGCAGCATCATTTGTTAGAAAGGCTTCAGATGTTCTTGAAATAAGAAAGATATTAGAAGAAAACGGAGCAGATGATATACAGATAATATCTAAGATAGAAAGTCACGAAGGGGTAGAAAATATAGATTCAATAATTCAGGTATCTGACGGTATAATGATTGCCAGAGGAGATATGGGTGTTGAAATACCAAGTGAAGAAGTACCAATAGTTCAGAAGATGATAATAAGAAAGTGTAATGAAATATCTAAGCCAGTTATAACTGCGACTCAGATGATGGACTCTATGATAAGAAATCCTAGACCAACAAGAGCAGAAGTAACAGACGTTGCCAATGCAATATATGATGGTACAGATGCTATAATGCTTTCTGGAGAGACAGCAGCAGGAAAGTATCCAATTGAAGCCGTTTCAACAATGAATAGAATAGCACTTAGAACAGAAGAAACTCTTGAATACAAGATATCATCTTTTGGTAAGAAGGAAATAACAGTAACTGATGCAATCAGTCATGCAACTTGCACAACTGCTATGGATCTTGAAGCACAGGCAATCATAACTTGTACTTCTTCAGGATATACTACTAAGCAGGTATCTAAGTTTAGACCACTAGCACCTATTATAGCTGCAACTCAGAGCGACAGAGTAATGAGAAAGCTATCTCTTAACTGGGGAACATACCCTGTAAAGAGTGAACTAGGACAGAATACTGACGAAGTAATAGAAAACTCTATAATAGCTGCAAGAGAAAATGGATTCGTAAACACTGGAGATACTGTAGTAGTAACAGCTGGTGTTCCTGTTGGAAAGATAGGAAAGACAAATCTAATCAAGGTAAGCGTAATAGCAGACTTCCTTGGAAGAGGTGTAGGTATCGGTGGAGAATCTATAGTAGAAGGTATAGCTAGAGTAGTTAAGCCAGGAGAAACTCCAAAGGTATTCAATGAAGGAGACATACTTGTAGCAGTAGGAACTGACAAGGAAATGGTTCCTTACATGGAAAAGGCAAGTGCAATAGTAACAGAAACAGGTGGAATGACTTCTCATGCTGCAATAGCAGGAATAAATCTTGGAACTCCAGTAGTAGTATCTGTAAAGGATATAACTGCAAAGGTTAAGGATGGAGACAAGATAAGAGTAGAAGCAACAAGCGGTTCAATAACTAGAGAATAATAAAAATATAGATTCACAGCAACATACTAATCCCCCAGATTGTATGTTTATAAAAAAGCGTATAGTATATTAACATAGAGCTACTGTATAAGGTTCAACCAAATTACAGTAGCTTTTTATTGTTGTTTTTGATAAAATAAATCTATTATGGTAAAAATAATTAATAAAAAATTATATAGATAGACAAAAGTCAAAGGAGGAAGAACTTTGCTAGAAAAAAATAAAAAATATGAATGCAAAATAGTAGATATAGGACAGGGTGGAGTAGGAATAGGAAAACACAAGGATTTTACAGTATTTGTAGACTCTGCACTTCCAGGTGAAATAGTAGATGTAAAAATTACAAAATCAAAGAAAAAATATGCAGAAGGTGTAATATCTAAAATAAAGAAAGAATCAGAAGATAGAGTAGAAAGAGTCTGTTCAATGAAGTACAGAAACTGCGGTGGTTGCCAAATACAAGAACTAGACTATCAAAAGCAACTTGAAATAAAGACAAACTCAGTAAAAGAAGATTTTAAAAGAATAGCAGGAATAGAAGACATAGAAGTACATGATACAATAGGAATGGAAAATCCTTTTAGATATAGAAATAAAGCACAGTTTCCAATACAAAGAGAAAATGGAAAGCTGAAAATAGGCTTTTATAAGAAAAAAAGTCATGATGTAATAGACATGGATAAATGCGTAATACAACATGAGGTAAATGATAAAATAATAGAAATACTAAGAAATTTCATTGAAAAAAATAATATTAGCGTTTATGACGAAAATGCTAACAAAGGCCTTTTGAGACATATAGTCACTAAAATAGGATTTACAACAAAAGAAGTAATGGTAGTTTTGGTAGCTACTAAGTCAGAAATACCACATATAGAAGAATTTTTAGAAGAATTGAAAGAAAATATAGAGGGATTTAAAACTTTAGTAGTCAATGTAAATGACAAGAAAACAAATGTAATACTAGGAAGAAAAAATAAAAATATCTATGGAAATGGAAGAATAATAGACTATATAGGAGACTTGAAATTTGAAATAAGTCCACTGTCTTTTTTCCAAGTAAATCCAGTTCAGACAGAAGTTCTATACAATAAGGCTTTGGAATATGCTAATATAGGAGAAGAGGATACAGTATTTGACATATATTGTGGAATAGGAAGTATATCTCTATTTTTGGCTCAAAAAGCAAAGAAGGTATATGGTGTGGAAGTAGTAGAAGATGCCATTAAAGATGCAAGAAACAACGCAGAATTGAATAATATTAGTAATGTGGAGTTCTATGTAGGAAAGGCTGAAGAAGAAGTTCCTAAGCTATATAATCAGGGGAAGAAAGCGAATATTGTAGTAGTGGATCCTCCAAGAAAAGGATGCGATGAGAAGGTTCTTGAAACAATAGTGGATATGCAGGCGGATAGAATAGTTTATGTTAGTTGTAACCCTTCCACTCTTGCAAGGGACTTGAAGTATTTGGATGAAAAAGGATATAGATGTGTAAAAGCTCAGCCAGTGGATATGTTTCCGCATAGTGTGCATGTGGAGACGGTAGCTATAATAGAAAAAGTAAAGTAATAAAGTATACATTTAAGTATTTTCAAATGATTTAATATGATTTATTAACGATAAGTTAATCTTTTAAAATAAATATTTGAAGAAATTATAATTTGAAGCTTTGCTAATAACTTAGTTATTAAATTTAGTTATTAAATTTAGTAAGTTTAATTCAAAGTAATATTGGGAACTACTGTATCTAAAGAGTATTTATTAGAATACAAAATTTAACATGTAAGGTGAAAGATATTAGATAAAAATTAATAAAAAAATTTGGTGCTTTTTTCTTATTTACAATTCATCTATTGTTTATATGTTCATTAGGTGATATTATTTAGTTATATTTTAATTTAAACTTCAAATATAAAATAATAGAATGTTTAAAAATAATATGTAGACATGTTTAAAATAAAAATATACTCATAAAAATTTAACTTAAGTGCAACTTGTGGAGAGAATTGGAATTATAAGATCCTATGTTAATAGAATTATTAACAAAAAGTTTTTTGATTATTGAAGAAATAGGAAAAAATGTTGAATTTAGATATGTAGAAAGGAGATATAATAATGAAAGCAAATAGAATGTGGCTCTTTTCAGATGTTTTAGAAAAAAATAAAAGAGTTTTTAAAGTTCCTGTTTATCAACGAAATTATGATTGGACAAATATTCAATGTCAAAAATTGTATCAAGATATTATGAAGGCAAGCGAAAAAAATTGCCAACATTTTACAGGTACTGTAGTTTACATTGATGATATAAATGGTGGAAGCGGACTAAATGAAGTGTTGATAATTGATGGACAACAAAGAATTACAACTATGTATATTTTGTTAAAAGCACTTTATGATGCATCGAAAGGAATATCAATTAGAGTTGAAAGCGAAATTGAAGAGGTAATGTTCAATAGACATTGTGAAGAGAAGTATAAAGTGAAACTTAAACCAGTTAAAACTGATAATGAGCAACTCACATTTCTTATTAAAAATAATATTGATAAAATGGATAGAAATTCTAATGTCTATAAAAACTATATTATTTTCAAGAATCTAATAGAAAATACATTGGCGTCGGGCTTGGAGTTAAATGACATACTAAATGGGATTAAAAAACTTGAAATAGTTGAGATTATTCTTGATAAGTTACAAGGTGATGAGCCACAGAAAATATTTGAATCTATAAATTCAACTGGTCTTGAATTGAGTTTGGCAGATTTAATCCGTAATTACTTGCTTATGGATGATGTCAAACAAGATGAGTTATATGAAGAATATTGGCTAGAAATAGAAAAGAATGTTGGTTATCGTAATCTAGGTGATTTTGTTATTAATTATTTAAATTCGCAAATATCGGGATCCGTAAATAGCAAGAATGCATATAGGTTGTTTAAGGAGCATTGTGAAAATAATCATCTCACACATGAAGAAGTACTTGTTAATCTTAAAAGAACTTCAAAGTATTATGGTGCATTTATTGGAGAAAATAAACCATATGGATTTGAAATCACCAAATATCTAAATGCGTTTAATACAATAAAGCAAACTACAATTCTTCCTTTATTGTTTAAAATATTTGATGATTATGAGTGGAAAAATATTAGCGAAGAAGTACTATGTAAAGTATTAAACTATCTGCTTACGTATTTGATTAGAACAAATGCCTGTGAAATTAATAAGAATATGGCAAAGTTCATGAAATCTCTATATGCAAGAGTTATTAATTATAGTTATGATAATTATTATGAAAAATTTGTAGTATTTTTAAATGATATACGAGCCAATGATCGTATGCCTACTAATAAGGAGTTCGAAGATGCTCTGATATACAAGCCACTGTATAAGAAAAGTATTTGTAAATACTTATTATCGGTTATTGAAAACTCCTCGAAAGAACATATTGATGTGAGTAATTTAACAATTGAACATATACTCCCACAAAAAGAAAATGCTGCAGTTTGGAAAAAAGAAGTCGGGGATCATTATAGTAGTGTATACGAGGTATATCTTCATACATTAGGTAACCTTACAATTACAGGACACAATAGCGAATTAGGTACAAAATCATTTGCAGAAAAGAAGAAAATTATCCAAGAAAATTCCAAAGCGAATATTCTTAATAAAGAAGTAATTTCTGCTAAAAATTGGAATGAAGAATCTATACTAAATCGTGCAAGGGTTCTGTCTAATATTCTTATTAATGAATTTGAATATGTGGACTTGCATTCAGATACCAATGAGAGTATAGAATTATCCTTTGATGTTAGTAGTGATTATAATTTTTCGAAAACTAAACCAAAGGAATTTGTGTTTGTTGGTGAACATACTAAAGTTTCAAGTTGGGCAGATTTACTTAAAAAAATGATGAATACTGCATATGATCTTGATCCTGATACTATCACATATTTAGCTTCAGAAGACTACTCAATTCCTTGTGCTACAAAAGTCTACATATCTAGTGATTATAGAAAGATTCGTAAACCAAAGCAGATTGATAATAGTGGAATTTATTATGAGACAAATTTATCTGCAAATAATACTATTTCATTTATTAAGGATTTGCTAGTAAAGATGAAATTGGATCTTGATGATTTTAGTTTTTCACTGTCAGAAGTTAATTTTGACATAAATGATGAGAATACATGGGCAGAAGGAATTATTCCTGTTGCTAAATTATTCTATTTTTTTGTAGAGGAATTAGTTAGTAAATCAAAGATTACTGGAGCAGAAATAGAAAAGCTAAAATCTAAGGAATATACAAAGAAGTTATTTAAGGGAACTGGTTACCCTGCACTTGCTAATAGCATAACAGATAATATGTTAAATTCTTTACAGAAAAGGTACAGAACAAAACCAGTGGATTTTAATGGTACAAAGATTTATGTATCAACACAATTTTACGATTCGGATAGAGATGCTATCATTAAATGGTACAAAAATCATGTTGAGTGAAATTAAAATAGTAATCCAAGTTATACAGTTCAATGAGATTATAATTACAAGGAATTGTCTATAATGTATTTTCTTGTAATTATAAGATAATATGGTTGGTAATAAATTTATTTTGATACATAGAATAAGTTGTTTGGGAGTTTTATTTATTCATTTTAATATTTGGGAAATTATATTATAGTATATTTAGTTTCTGGAATTTTGGTTGGAATATATACTAAAAAAATAAAAGAATTTAAGAATAACTTACCTTTTTATAGTATTTCCTTATTTTAAAATTCATCTACTTTACGATTTACAGTTTTAAATAACCTTGTTAGAATAATTATAACTAGATACTAAATGAGTAGTATTTATTATATAAAGGGAGAATAATAAAATGAAAATAAGAAATGAAAAATATGAAGAGCAGCTTGCTCGTGTAATTCATATGGAAGAAATATGCGATAGAGTGATTGAGGCTTTATTATCAAAAGAAGATGTATATAAGAATCTTAAAATATTGAAATCTCAAATTCAAGAGTTAAAAGCATATTATGAAGGACCAGATTGGCTAGAGGATTTTGATGCAGATAGAAGAGAACTTTTCCCCAAAGATTTGAAAAGAGGGATTTTAGCAGAAGATACACTTTATAATTTATTGTATGATGTAGATAAGGTTTTACGTATTAAAGGCAATTAGCCGAGAAATAATATATTTGGGAGGTGTATATATGCATCCAAATTTTTGGATAATTATTTTGTGTGCAGTTTCTGCAATTTTAGGTGCAATATCTGTTAATAAAATAAAAAAATAGAAATATAGCAACATATATAGAAGCTTAGGAGTATATCCTAGCTTTTTTATTTTAATTCATTTTTAAAAATTAAAATTATATTCTTTATGATTTACAGTTTTGTATAATGGTGTCATAATGAGGCTGATAATCATAGCTGATTTTTATAGTAGTTAATATGGCTTCCAATTGAAAAAATAGAAAATAAAGAACTTATTAAGCAGAGTCCTAAGTTACTAATAATGAAGTTGATGTTAGAAATTAAAGCTGAGCAAATAAAGGAAAGAGAAAATATTTGGAATGATGAAAAGATAGAAAAGCATAATACTTGTATGATTAAACTTATTAAAAAAGATATTGAGAGGAAGCTTCTAAAATAGAAGTTTAAATTAAAAAAATTAGTATATGAAAAAGCTACCTGAATTTCAGATAGCTTTTTCATATACTAATTTTTTTAATTAACCACATTGATAATCATAAATAAAGAAGTTCATTTTTGCTTTTTGTCCTTTAATATCAAAAATATGTTCTTTTTCACAACGTCTGTTCATTCCAAGATGTTCATAGAATCCATAGTTGCAGCTAGTGTCTGTAAAAAGATAAAATTCATCAAGTTTATTTTCTTTTATATAATCAAAGGCAGAGTTTAGCAGTTTTTTTCCTATACCTTTACCTTGGCAAGCTCCACTTACGGAAAATAAGACTAGTTCTGCAGGGTAAGTCTTTCCACACTCCTCTAGCAATTGTTTGTCTATACCATGGACTGATTTAAAAATTTTAGAAACTTTTCTACCTTCTCTTGATAAAAGTAATTTTACCATGGCTTTTATTTGCTTTATTCTGCTGGAAATAGGGCATTTATGATTTTTAATATCTCTTACTAGAATTATTCCTACAACTTTTCCATTTAGCACAGCTACCTTTGAAAAAGTGTAGCTTGTTAAGCAACTACTTAAAAATACTTCAGCTAATTTAGATGCTGTTTTGGGACTAGAAAATTCATCATAGTGCCACGTTTCTCTAATGATTTCCTTTAATTGTTCAAAATCTTCTTCGTAATATTTTCTTAAATATATTTGCATTTTTAATTCTCCTTGTATTATTATTTTATATATTCTATAATAAACATTACAGTAACTGTAATGTCAATAAAGGGAAGGAAGTTTTTTGAGATGACACAGAATTCTATAAAAATGACTATATCTCAATTTGCAAAGTTACATAAAGTTAATAAAAGGACACTACATTATTATGATGAAATCGGACTGTTTTCACCTTCTAGTAAGGGCGAGAATGGATATAGGTACTATGATATATCTCAAAGTATAGTTTTTGAATATATTCGTATGCTTAAAGAAATGAATATGAGTATTGATGAAATAAAAAGTTATTGTAAGAATGCAAATGGAGAAAGTTTTTTAAAGATAGCTAGTGAAAAAGAAAGAGAGATAGATTTAGAAATAAAGAAGTTGGAAAATACTAAAAAAATATTAAACAGAAAAAAAGAACAAGTAGAGATTTGTGAAAATTTAACGGAAGAAGAAATTAGAATAGAAGAATTAAGAGAAGAAAAAATTTCAATATTGCCGTATAATTTAATAGAGGGAGGTGTACATGAAATATTTGATTATTTAAAAGATAAGTGGAGCATAGAGCAAATAAGAATGGGAATAGGAAGTTTTATTTCAGTTAATAAATTGAAAAATAAAGAATTTGAAAAATATGATGGCATATATAGTTATACTTTGGAAGGAAGTTCTAATTCCAAAACAATTATTAGAGAGAAAGGTAAATATCTATGCGCCTACCAAAAAGGAAGTTGGGACAAAGCTTCTGTTATGTACGAAAAATTATTGAAATATGCGAAAGAAAATAGACTCGAACTGAAAGGCTATGCCTATGAAATAGGTTTAAATGAATTTGCTATATCTAAACCTGAAGAGTATGTTACAAAGTTTATGATAAAAATCGAAGAATGAATTTTATAGGAGAAGAATAATGAGAAAATATGAAAATAAAGAGGATTTAAAACTAGAAATAGAGAAAACTTTTAATAAATATATTTCTGAATTCGATGATATACCAGAAGATCTAAAGGATAAAAAAATAGATGAAGTAGATAGAAGTCCAGCAGAAAATCTTGCATATCAGGTTGGTTGGACTACTTTAATTCTGAAGTGGGAAAAAGATGAAGAAGAAGGACTCGAAGTAAAAACTCCTACAGATAATTTTAAGTGGAATCAATTAGGTGAGCTGTATCAATGCTTTAATGAAAATTATGCTCATTTATCAATAAGAGAATTAAAAAATATTTTAGAAGAAAACATCAATTCTATATATGAAATGATAGATTCTATGAGCGATGAGGAATTATTTGAGCCTCATATGAGAAAATGGGCAGATGATGCCACAAAAAAAGCTGTCTGGGAAGTTTATAAGTTTATACATATAAATACAGTTGCACCATTTTCTAGCTTTAGAACTAAAATTAGAAAGTGGAAAAAAATAGTATTGTAATATTAATATAGATTTTAAAATACAAATATAAAAAACGATTCTTGTATTTTATTTAGATACAAGAATCGTTTTTTCTTTGCTTTAATTTAATGATTTTAATTCCTTTTCCACATTGCTAGATACTGAATTTTCTCCACCAATTATAATTATATTTTTTATATTATTATCTATTATATAGTTTTTAGTATTTTCATCTAAACTATTAGGTTCAGTAAGAAGAATAGCTGCATTGTTATGTACAGCTGCTGTTCCTGAAGCTAAAGCATCTGGATAGTTAGTACCGTCGACAATAACAACGGTATTGATATTTTTCTTTAAAACTGGCTTGTAGGATCTAGCTATTTCTACAGCTGTTTCATAGCGATTGTTTCCTGCAATTCTACCAGTGAAAAATGAATTTTCTGGATCGTAACTTCCATCCCAACTGTGAAGATTTAAGCCCAAGCTATCTCCTTCAAAAGTTTCAAAGTAATTTGGAACACTTTGATAGCCGCCTATTATAAATCTAAATCCGTCAGTAGATTCTAAATCTTTACAAGATGCAAGATAAGTAGCCTCTTTTCTAGTAAGTTCTGATACAAATGGTATAGCTGCTAATAAATCTGGGAACTTGCTATCATTTATAATTATTCCAACTGAAGTGTCACCTCTAGGTTCTCCTGCATGGAAGGTGTTAAATATAGGAGTGTCAATGTAAGATGTTATTGGATAAAAAAAGTTGTTCTCATAATCATATGTATCATAGAATCTATCAACTTTTATTCCGATTGATTTTAAACTGTTATCAATACTTCTGTTTAATTGTTTATAATCTCCTAAAATATAGCTTCTTTTAACTCCAAGTCTAGAAAGTTCATTTATCATAGATTGAGATAAACCTGAGTTTGGAATAATATAAAATGGTACATTTAAAGCGTTTGCCATATAAGAACCATAAAGTGCAACTCTAAAATTGTTACTAGGTGCAATAACTGCCAAGTTACCGTCAGCCTTGTTAAAGTACTTCTGTTCAACTTTCATATTAGTTTCATGGCGATCTTTGCCAGAAATTCTTGTAACATTAGTATCAGCTAATGCTGGAATAGTTGAAGAAATAAAAATAGCTATTGATAGTGCGATAGATTTGATAGTATTTTTTTTCATGATGTCTCCTTTTAAATAATATTTAATAATTGATAAAAGAATATAGATATTACTATATTTTTAATAATTGTCCCTTATAATTATGTTAACATTTAAATAAAGAATATTCAATACATTGATAAAGAGAATATAAATTCTTTTAAAGTATAAATATAAAGTATATATTTATACCGGATAATAAAAAATATTTTCTTTAAGAATATAAAAAAATGTCTAAAAATACAATAAATGATATAATAATGAAATATATATGTAAAATAGTTTGGAGGTCGGTGTATTGAATGATGAATTAAAGCTAGCTCTTCAATCACTTTCATTTTGGAGTGATTTAAATGAGAAAGAAAAAAATGTTTTATTAGAAAATGCTTATGTTGAAAAATTTTCAAAGGGAAATCAGATAAGCTACACGGAAGAAGAATGCAAAGGACCAATAGTTATATTAAAGGGTCAAATAAGAACATATTTGATTTCTGAAGAAGGCAGGGAAGTAACGGTTTATAGACTTCATAAAGGTGATTTTTGTGTACTTTCTGCATCTTGTATTTTAGATTCTATTGGTTTTGATGTAAATATTGAGGCCATTGAGAAAACAGAGATTCTTGTGATTCCACCAGTTGTATTTAAAGCCTTGCAAAAGAAAAATCCAAGACTGGAAATTTTTCTATTAGAAACTGTAAATGAAAGATTTTCTGATGTTATGTGGACAATGCAGCAAATTTTATTTATGGGAGTAGATAAGCGAGTAGCTATCTATCTGTGGGATGAGTTTTCTAAAAACGGCAAAAGTGAAATACATATAACACATGACGAATTGGCTAGATATATAGGTAGTGCTAGAGAAGTAGTAACAAGAATATTAAATCATTTTACAGAGGAAGGAATTGTAAGCTTAAGTAGAGGAAAGATAACTATTGAAGATAAAGAAAAATTAAAAACGATTATGTGACTTAGTCACATACATAGCCAACTATTTCTGATATATTTGTTTCAGAGCATAGGCGGCTATTTTTTTATGTCCCAAATTATATAGAAAAATAAATGGGTAGAATAGTAGATTTAATATTATAAATAAGGATATTATTGAATTTCTAAAAGCAGTTTTATTATATTAAGTAAGGAGTGTTTAAATGTTATCTAAAAGGTATGCAGAAGTAGATAAAAATCGTTGTGTGGCTTGTGGCGCTTGTGGAAATGTATGCCCCAAAGGAACGATAAATGTTTGGCGTGGATGTTACGCCGTAGTAGATAAAGAAAAATGTATAGGCTGTGGTTTGTGTGAAAAAACTTGTCCTGCAGGGTGCATTGAAATAAAGGAGCGATAAAACTATGAAGAAAAAAAGATGGAATGAATATTTATGGATTTGGCCGATAATATATTTTACACTAGGATTTTTTAACATACTATTTGCATGGCTTGGTATGATCGACTTTCTTTTACCACTAATAATAGCAATTGTAGGAGGTAATAAGGCCTTTTGTAATAGTTATTGTGGAAGAGGTCAGTTACTTGCAAAGATCGGAAGTAAGTCGGGATGTAGCCGTAATAAGTTAGCACCAAAATGGCTTTCTTCAAAGTGGTTTAGATATGGATTTTTGGCTTTCTTCCTAACGATGTTCGCTAATATGGTATTTCAGACATATTTAGTTGCAGCAGGTGCAAACTCACTTAGAGAAGTAATTAAACTATTTTGGACAATACGCGTTCCATGGGGATGGACATATACAGCGGGCACAGTTTCTAATTGGGTAGCACAATTCTCATTTGGATTCTATAGCTTGATGTTGACATCTCTTTTATTAGGTCTTATTGTTATGGCACTTTATAGACCTAAAACATGGTGTACATTCTGTCCGATGGGGACAATGACTCAAGGAATATGCAAGATCAAGGCTAATAATAAATAATTTAAAAAATATTATATCTAGGTAAAGAAAATTCTTATAAAAAATAATTGTATATATTTTTTATAAGAATTTTTATATATAGTTCTATACTCAATGAAAAATAGTATATTTATTATTAAAAAGATTATTTCTAGCTCTTAATGATGTATAATGAATAAAGTAGTATTACTATGGGTAATCTACTTATATTAGAATAAAATTAAAGGAGTGAAAAAATGAAATTAATTTCGTGGAATATCGATTCTTTAAATGCGGCTCTAACATCAGAATCAGCTAGAGCAGTTTTATCAAGAAAGGTATTAGATACAATTATAGAATACAATCCAGATATAATAGCTTTGCAAGAAACAAAGTTGTCTAGCAAAGGACCTACAAAAAAACATTTAACTATATTAGGGGAGATGTTTCCAGATTATAAAATAGCATGGAATAGTTCAGTAGAGCCAGCTCGCAAGGGTTATGCAGGTACAATGTTTCTTTATAAAAATAATTTGGAACCTAAGGTTATATATCCTGAAATAGGTGCACCAGATACAATGGATTTAGAGGGAAGAATAATTACATTGGAATTTGATAAATTCTATATTACACAAGTTTATACGCCAAATGCAGGTGATGGATTAAAGCGTCTAGAAGAACGTATGGAATGGGATAGAAAGTATGCGAAATATTTATCTAGTCTAGATAAGGAAAAGTTTGTACTGGCAACAGGAGATTTTAATGTGGCACATAAGGAAATTGACCTTGCTCATCCAAATAACAACAGAAGATCTGCAGGATTTACCGATGAAGAACGTAAAGGATTTACAAATCTTTTAGATAAGGGATTTGTAGATAGCTTTAGATATGTTCATGGTGATATAAAAGATGTTTATACTTGGTGGGGACAGAGAGTCAAGACAAGTAAAATAAACAACTCTGGATGGAGAATTGATTACTGGCTAGTAAGTGAAAGAATAGCCGATAAAATTTTAAAATCTGAGATGATTGATTCAGGTGAAAGACAAGATCATACACCAATATTAATAGAAATAGATTTATAGTATACAAAACCACTTAGATAAATTCTAGGTGGTTTTTTTAGAATCTATTTAGTAAAATAATATATTTTCAGATATTAAAATCATCATATATTAAAATCAATAGATAATTCTCCAATAAACAATATATTTTAAATTATATAATAGCTAAAATATAATATCTAAAAATATATAAACCTTTTAGTATTAAATATGACATTGAAAAGTTTATATACAGATCACCTAGAGACACAGTCTTCAAAAATATATATAAAAAATTTAGGTATTCTTTTAATTTGATAAGAACTTTCATTATCAATATTGAGAGGATTCTTTTTTTATAATAAGATGTTCTTATTATAGGAGGTGTTAAATGATAGAAAAAAGTTTATTTAAATTTTGCGGAAGTGCAAAGAAATATATATATCAAGGAGTAATTATAAATTCAATTAGGTTGTTTGCAAATATTTTGTTTTCAGTTTCTTTTGCATCCTTAATTAGTAGATTTTTCTTTGATTTTGAAATAATATCAGTCAAGATAGCAATTATATCTATTATAATATCTTTGATTGTAAGGCATATTTGCATAAAATTATATTCAAAAAAGAGTGATATGCTCGTTAATGAGGTCAAGGTAAATCTTAGAAATGCCATATACAAAAAAGTTCTATCTATTGGAATGGCTTATCAAGAAGTGATGACAACACAAGAGATAGTACATTTGGGAGTTGAAGGGGTAGAACAGTTAGAAAACTATTATGGTCTTTATCTTATTCAATTTTACTATAGTTTTGTATCAGCTTGGATTTTATTTTTATTTATTATGCCAATAAGTATAAAGGTTGCATTGCTGTTATTGATTTTGTCACCAGTGATACCGGCATTTCTTTTATTAATTTTGAAAATTGTAAAGAATGTTCAGAGAAAGTACTGGTCTAAATATGCTGATGTAGGTAATCTATTTTTAGATAGTTTACAAGGTATGACCACTTTGAAAGTATTTAAAGCTGATGAATATAGAGCTAAAGAAATAGATGAGATGTCTGAAGGTTTTAGAAAGGAAACAATGAGGGTTTTATCTATGCAATTAAATTCTATTATGATTATAGATTGGATTGCATATGGAGGAGCTGTATTGGCTATAATAATGGCATTGTTTGAGTACAAGTCTGGAAATTTAAATATCTATGAAATGATATTAATTTTAATGTTAATAGCGGATTATTTTGTTCCTATGAGATTATTGACTTCATATTTCCATATAGCTATGACTGGCGTAAGTGCAAGTGAAAGAATGTTGGATTTTTTAAATAGAGAAGGAAAGATTTCTTATGGAGAACAGAAATATACTTCTAATTGTCATATAAAGATAGATAACTTGAATTATTATTATCCAGATGGAACACATGCCTTAAAAAATATGAGCATGGAATTTAAAAATGCAAGTTTTACTGCTATTGTTGGTGAGTCTGGATGTGGAAAATCTACTTTGGCGAGTTTAATATCTGCAGAATATATAGCATCAGAAAAATCAATTTTTTATGGTTCAAATGATTTGTTTATGATGCGTAAAGGTGAAATAAATAAAAATGTAATCAGGATAACTCACGATGGACATATTTTCTCAGGTACAGTAAGGGATAATTTATCTATAGGAAAATCAAATGCTAGTGATGAGGAAATGATAGAAGTTTTGAAAAAGGTAAATCTTTGGAAAACATTCTATGCAATATCTGGTTTAGACAGTGAAATATTGTCACAAGGTAAAAACTTATCTGGTGGTCAGGCTCAGAGATTAAGTTTAGCAAGAGCATTATTACATGATGCTGAGGTGTATATTTTTGATGAGGCTACTTCAAACATAGATATAGAGTCAGAAGAAATAATATTGTCTATAATAGAAGAATTATCAACTAAAAAAACAGTAATATATATTTCTCATAGACTTTCATCTGCAAAAAATGCAGATTGTATATATGTTTTAGATAAGGGTGAGTTAGTTGAAAAAGGAAAACATAAAGAGTTAATGGAATTAAATAGCGTTTACAAGAGTTTATTTACCCAACAAGAATCTTTGGAAAAATACAGACTCAATAAATCTTTTTTAGAGGAGTCTAAAGAATTTACAAATTCCAGATTAAATAAGGAGGTAAAAAATGAAGCGTAGGAATTCTATTGAAATAATGAGAAAATTAATAGTGCTAGTAAAACCTATGAAAGTATATATGATGATAGCAGTGATATTAGGGGTATTAGGATTTTTACTTTCATTTGGAATAGGGATATTTGGAGCATATGCATTTATATCAACAATTCCTAAAAATTTGAGACTTGAATTTGCAGGAATTCCTTTTGGTGGAAAGAGCTTTAACTATTATATATATGCACTACTTATTTGTGCTTTATTAAGAGGCGTGTTCCATTATATAGAACAGTTTTGCAATCATTTTATAGCCTTTAAGATACTGGCAGAAATAAGACATAAGGTATTTGCTGCTATGAGACGACTTGCACCGGCAAAACTTGAATGTGAAAATCCCGGTAAGTTGATATCTATGATTATGGGAGATATTGAACTTTTGGAAGTATTTTATGCTCATACTATATCGCCTATTTTAATTGCCTTTTTAACAAGTATAGTTCTATTTGTGTTCTTTGTAAGTATTAACCCTATTATAGCGATATTTGCTTTAATAGCGCAGATTTATATTGGCGTAATAGTTCCTATAAGTTCTTCAAAAAGAACAAACTATACTGGAGTTTCTTTGAGAAGAAATATATCTTTACTAAATGGAAAGTTTTTAGATGAACTAAGAGGAATAAGAGAAACGATACAATACGATGTTGGTCAAAGAGGTATTCGTGAAATTAATAGAGCAAGTAAAAATACTATTAAAAATCAGTCGAAGTTGAGGATGGAAGTTGCTAAGATGCAATCAAGGACAGATAGAGGGATAATAGTTCTTTCTATGTTGCAATTGCTAGTATGCTATCTTTTATATAAGAATGCTATTATAGATGCAAGTTCTGCAACTATTGCTGTAATTGTTCAAATTTCTACTTTTTCTCCGTATATAGCGCTTGCCAACCTTGGAACGACCTTGGCTCAAACTTTGGCTTGTGGAGATAGAATAATTTCTTTATTGGAGGAAGATGCAGAGGTAGAAGAAGTTGAAGATGGTCAAGATGTGAGTATGAGAGAAATGAGCTTAGAAAAAATTAATTTTTCTTATAAAGATGTAGAAATATTATCAAATTTAAGTTTAAATATTGGATCGCAAGAAATAATAGGTATTATGGGGAAAAGTGGAAGCGGAAAGTCTACATTGTTGAAATTAATGATGAGATTTTGGGATGTAGATTCTGGAAGTATCAAAATAAATGAATTTGATATCAGGAAGGTAAACACAAAATCAATTTATAGTAATATTGATTATATGACACAGAGTACAGTTTTATTTGCAGGAACAATCAGAGAGAATTTGTTGCTTGCAAATAGGAATGCTAGTGAGGAAGAATTAATATCAGCTTTGAAGAAAGCTTCAATATATGATCACATATTGAAACTAGAAAATGGTCTTGATAGCAGAATTTCTGAACTAGGTGATAATTTTTCAGGTGGTGAGAGACAGAGATTAGGTTTGGCGAGATGTTTTCTAACTAATAGTAAGATGATACTTCTAGATGAACCAAGTTCAAATTTGGATTCTCATAATGAAGCGATTATACTTAGATCTTTAACAGAAATGAAAGAAAAATTAGTGATTATAGTATCTCATAGAGAATCAACAATGGGAATATGTAAAAAAATATATACTATGAAAGATGGTAAATTGTACAAAGAAAGTAATTTATAAAATTAAAAAATGCTTTAATTGTAGTAAATAGGAGGAATTTAAAATGAAAATAGCAATAGTATACAGCTCCTTAACAGGAAATACAAAAAAACTAGCTGAGGGAGTCTTTAATAAGATACCTTCAAATTTTGAAAAGTCAATATTCAATGAAAATGATGAGTATGATTTATCGGAATATGATATAGTAATACCTGCCTTTTGGATTGATAGATCTTTTCCAAATAAATCTATGAAAAATTTTATATCTAAATTAAAAAATAAAAAAATATTTTTTATGGGGACAATGGGATTTTTCCCTGACTCCAAGCACGGAAGAGATTGTGCAGAGAATACTTTATCTATTATAGACGAGTCATGTGAAGTGCTGGGATATTTTATATGTAATGGAAAAGTAGATATGAATCTATTGAAAAATATTTCTAAAATGAAAGCTGAAAGTGTTGGAGAAAAGGCATTTAAAGCACATATGTTAGATGAGAAAAATATTTTGAGATATAAAATATTAGGAGAGCATACAACAGACCTAGATGTAGATTATGCATCAGCAAGATTGAATGAAAGATTATTGATGGAAGATGAAATAGCAAAATTATAAAAATATGTTTCCTCCTATGAGTTCATAGGGGGATTTATTTTGTCAATATATAATGATAATTAATATCATTGACAAGATGGTAATTTAGTAATAAAATTAGTTATGTAAAAATAGTTTTTTTTATAAAGTGAAATTCTTATATATAAATATAATAAGATTAGATTGCTTATGTTTATTTTTATAAATTAATAATTGAATGGAGTGATGTAGATGACAGAATTAAGTAATTTAAATAAATATAATATACAGCTAAACTATAAAATGCTGTGTGAATCCATTTGTAATGGAAAGGTGAAAGATGCATATAATGAATTCGTAGAGAAGTCCTCAAAATTAACGGATTTTAGTGGAATAGATATGATTTTGGCATATAGATTAGCACTAAATAATCTAAATTATAGTATTTATTATTATCTATTATTTACTTATGATTTACAACTTACAGAGTGTTGCTATTCTAATACCCTGATTATGCATACTAAGCTTACTGCAGAAAATATAAATAAAGTAGCAGAAAATATAATAAGCTCTTATTATTCGGAACTGCTAGATATGAAGGTGTTAAGTAAGAATCCAATTATACAGGAAATTTTAGAATATATAGAGGAACATATTAGTGAGCCTATATTAATAAAAAATATAGCCAAGAAAATGCATATTAACAGTACATATTTATCACAATTATTTAAGCAAAATATGGGTCAGAGTTTCAGTTCTTATTTGGCAGAGCATAGAATACATCATGCAAAAATATTATTATTGCAAACTAATGAAAACATCGATAGAATAGGAGATTTGTGTGGTTTTAGTTCACCATCATATTTTTCAACAGTATTTACAAACAAAACTGGTATGAGCCCAGGAAGATATAGAAGAAATCATGAACTAAGTTTTGGTGCTAAAGAAAAGAAATAGTTATAAGGATATAGATTTAATAGCAGTATCCAAAAAATTTAAAAGAATACCTAAAAATACTTAATTGAAAATGACTATTAATTTCTGATATTATGTACTTAGTTTATTAGGGGGATATTATCGTGCAGAAAAAATATTTATACATAAAAAGTAAGATTAAGAGTAGAAAAAAGAATATATTTTACAAAGTGATAACTTTTTTGCTAGCTGTAATCATCTCTTTTTCTAGTGCATTGGAGTATAGTAAAGCATTTCAAAAAATTAAAGATGGCTACTACAAAGTAGACATTAGTTTGATGAAAAAATATGATGATGAGGCTTCAATGGGAAATAATGCATTAAAACAATATGCAATAGTTGAAGTATCTAATGGGAAAATCAAAATGAAACTTAGATTTTTACCACTTCAATTTATGGGATTTACTGGATATTTATCTAATCTTGAAGTGAAAAACAGAAAAGTTAATATTATTTCTCAATATGATAATTATGATATTTATAACGATCCTATAAATGGGAAAAATGAAAAATACAAGGGTGTTAAGTATCCTAAAGATATGGAATTTGATATTTCTGCGGATGAAGATACAATTCCTGTAAAAGTATATGTTCCAGTTATGGCAGAACTAGGTTCTGGGGAGCAAGAAGCTAGGTTGAAGATAAACTGGCCGAAGGAAATAGAAAAATGTAGCATTAAAAGTAATGATTTTGATAATCAAAATGAATTTAATGGCAATGTGTCAGAAGAAAGAACAGAAAGTCAAGAGCAAGCTTTGGAAATAGGTGAAGAAAATGCTTATAAAGATAATAGAAAATTACCAAAACTTGAAAAAGGAGAAAAACTTAATTTAGAAGATGGATATTATGAAGTGAATGTTAGCCTGTATCATGAAAGAGAAGATAAGCCTTCTATGGGGAATGGAGCTATGGTAAATAAGGCAAATATATTATCAAAAGAAGGTAAGTATCATATGATAATAGCAAGTAATAAAATGACAGTTCAAAATATAACTGCATCTTTAGTGTCTTTTCAAGTAAGAGATGATAATGAATATTATTATTTTTCAAAAGCATATGCATATGATCTAGAAATAGAAGGAGAAAGTCAAAAAAGACCGAGAGTATTTGAATTTAGTATAAATAGAAAAGATCCAATGATTTATGTGAAAGTTGACCCTAAAGTAAAGCCTATGGGTGAAGTTCCTATAGGAGCTCGTTTAAAAATAGATTGGTCAAGTCTTAGACAAGTTGAAGAAAGTAAGGCTGAGCTTTATGAAATAAAGAAAAAGGGAACTCCCAAAAAAACATTCAATCCAAATGATAGCATTGATAGACTAGACGATGGAATCAGATATAGAGCTCCTAAAGGAACATTCACTCGAAATGTAAGATTTAAGTCAGATAAAATATTTGGTGGAAAAGAATACTTAGAGACTGTAAAAAAATTAGGAAGATCTACAAAGTTTGACATATATAGTTTTTCTGCAGAAGATGATTTTGGTAAAGTTCAAAAGAATAAAAACCCTGTAAGTATCACTATGAAAAAGGGGGAACTATCTGGAATTCCTATAAAGGCTAGATATATTGACGATTTGAGTGAAATAGCTACAAGTGTTAAAGGTGATGAAGTTACTTTTAAACTTTCTAGGTTGGGCAAAATAGCTATTATTTATGAAGAAAATAACTCTTCTAAAAAGCCTATAATTAAAGCTAGTGGGGAAATAAAAAAGGCTAATATTCAAATAAATAAAGATAAAAATAGTTCTCCATCTAGAAATATAGAAAAGTCGAAAAAAGAAACTTCTAAGAGTGCTAATTTAAAGAATAAGAATGACAAAAAAGATGAATCAGAGAAGAAGAGTAATTTGAAAGGGAATTCACCTGTTACAACTCTTACAAATGACAATCAAGAGTTTAATAAAAGTATAGAAGAAAATGATGACAAAAATGAAAATACTCTTGAAGAGAACAATGAAAAGCTAGAAACACAAGAAAATTTAAAAGTAATATTTTTTGGAATAATGGCAATAGTTATGAGTGTTATAGCAGCTATTTATGTGTATATAAATATTGGTAAAAAACTTTTATACGAAATAGATTTAAGTAAGAAGCTCAAAGAAATTATAAATAAGGGGGATATTATATGATCAAAAATATAAGCAATCCCATATACTATAGTTTTAAAAAATATATAGGAATAATTTGTATAGTATTTATTTTCCTATTTGTTTTTTTTAAGCAAGATGTAAACGCAGGGGAGTTGTATACCGCTGAAGCCGTTGGACACTACGAAAATCCAGTTAATGGTGAAATTGAAGATCCAGGAAATAATTCTGGAATAGGTGAAGGAATGGTTAGTAATACAGTGTATGGACTAGCTTTAGTAGAAAAAGATGATGATGGAAAGTTGTTTGCCACTATACGTTTGAGAAGAAGAAATCATATTAAAGATGTAAGAATGTGGGTTCAAACTAAGGGGACGAGCGGCTTTTCTGAAGTTCCTGTTGAAGAAACAAAAAGCAGTGGAGATACAGGGGATTTTAGATTTGAAATACCATCCACAGATTCAGTTATCAAATCTAGTTTTTTTGTAAATCAAATGGGAAGGGCTGTAATATTTTTTATTACCCTAGATAATATGGAAGAAGGAAATACAGATTTTAAGGCATTAGTTTCAACGTCAGCTTCGAACAACAATGTTCAATCATCAAATTCGAATACAGAAGGAAGTAGTGAAAAAAATCAGGGAGAAGAAAATAAATCGCAATCTAGTAAAAATAGTGTCGAAAAGAAAAGTGAAAAAAATAAAGGCTCAAAGTTAGAAACAGAGAATAAGAATAAGGCATTAAATAAAAAAAAAGAGGGCAAAAAAAATGTTTTGAAAAGTAAAGATAAAGATTCTACTATTTCAGACAAAGAAAGCGATGATAAAAAAATAGAGCAATCAGAACTTGGATATGACCACGGACTTTTAACAAACAGTGACTTTAATGACAATATAAAAAAAGAAAAAGAAAAAAGCAGACCATTAGGACCTCTAAGTTTAGGAATAATTGTATTTTTAATAGTTGTATCAGCAATTATATTCACAATATTTATACTAGGAGCAATATTTGTATGGATACTATATGAGAAAACTAAAAAGGAAAATCTACAGATAGAATCAAGATTCTATGATTGAAAGTTATAGAAGGTCTAAATGTAGAAAGGGGGGGCTATGTGTAAGTTTAAAAAAATAATATTAATAATAACTTTATTTTTCATTTTGCCACTAATGTATGCTTGTGTGGATTATAGTTCTGATAGCAAAGTTGAAGAGAGTATAAATAAAGAAAATCCAAAGATAATTGCAACATCAATGTCAACGGTATTTATAATGGAAAAGCTAAATGTAGATTTAATAGGTGTACCAGATAGTAAAGTAGATAAACTTCCTAAAAGATATGAAAATGTTGAAAAAATTGGAATGGCTATGTCTCCTGATATAGAAAAAATAAAGTCAGTTAATCCAGATTGGGTATTTTCTCCTGTTAGTCTAGTAAGTGATTTACAAGTAAAATATAAAAATGCACATTTAAGATATGGATTTTTAAATTTGAATAATGTAGAGGGGATGTATAAATCTATAAAGGATCTCGGTAAAATACTTAATAGGCAGAAAGAAGCAGATGCTTTAATCAAAGAATACGATGATTTTATGAAAGCCTATAAAGAAAAAAATAAGGACAAAAAGAAACCAAGTGTACTTATTCTTATGGGGTTGCCAGGGAGTTATGTGGTGGCAACAGATAAATCTTATGTAGGTTCACTAATAAAAATGTCTGGGGCGAAAAATGTTTTTGAATCAGAAAAGGAACAGTTTATCAATATTAACACAGAAGATATGTTAAAAAAAGATCCAGATATAATACTTAGAACAGCTCATGCAATGCCAGAAGATGTAATGAAGATGTTCAAAGATGAATTTGAAAAAAATGACGTATGGTCTCACTTTAGAGCTGTTAAAGAAAAAAAGGTGTATGACTTAGACAATCGTAAATTTGGAATGTCAGCTAAGTTTAACTATCCTAGTGCTTTGGAAGACTTACAAAAAATATTTTATGGAGGGAATGAGTAAATTGAAAGAATTAAAAGAAAAAATTATATCATTGATTACATCTCCAAACACAAAAGGATATGCAGTAAATAATAAGAGAAAGCTAACGGTATTCTCTATAACACTATTGATACTGCTAATAGTATTTTTTATTGGAGCAACTACAGGAAGTATAAATATGAGTATAGGAAGATTATTTAGAGGACTGTTTATTGCAAAAGATCCAGATGTAGCTACAATATTGGATTTGAGGTTTCCAAGAGTTTTAATCGCTATTTTAGCAGGAGCAGCAATATCAACATCGGGAGCTATGTTACAGTCAGTAATGAAAAACCCACTTACAGATCCCGGAATAATTGGTATTTCATCAGCTGCATCGTTGATGAGTATATTGATTGTTACATTTATTCCACAACTTTATTTTTCTATACCAATATTTGCGATTTTAGGAGGACTTGCGGCTTATTTTCTTATATATTCTCTAGCTTGGGATGGTGGAGTAAATCCTGTCAAACTAATATTGGTAGGAGTGGCATTGAATATGACCTTCGTAGGATTTGGAGAGTTTTTTAAGGCTGCAGCTGGTGGAGGTGCCAATTTATCTCAAGTTCAGTCAATAGTTTTAGGGAATATATCTCAAAAGACATGGGCTGATGTAAAATTAATGACAGTATTTGTAATATTTGGACTTATCATTTCATATTTTTTATATAAAAAATGCAATATTTTGTCTCTAGAAGATAAGACTGCAAGAGCTTTGGGAGTAAATGTTGATAGAGATAGATTTTTGGTGGCTCTTGTAGCAATTATATTGGTAAGTGTATCAACTTCAGTAGTTGGAGTTATAGGTTTTTTGGGCTTGATAGTGCCGCATATAGCAAAATTGTTGGTAGGAAGTGATCATAAGATCAAGCTTCCATACACGATGGTATTAGGAGCTTTAGTTCTATTGCTTTCAGATACAATAGGAAGAAGTCTTTTTGCGCCATATGAGATACCAGCGGCGATTATAATGTCTATATTTGGAGGTCCTTTCTTCATTTTCTTATTAAGAAGAGGAGGTGAAGGTTTTGGAAGTTAAAAATTTGAAATTTTCATATGGAGATAAATTACCGATAATAATAGATGATATATCTTTCAAATTAAAAAAAGGAAAGATAACAACCATTCTAGGACCAAATGGTTGTGGGAAATCGACGCTTTTCTCATTAATGACAAAAAACTTAAGGGCAAAATCTGGAGAAGTTTTATTTGGCATAAGAAACATAGAATCTCTGACTAATAGAGATTTTGCTCAAAGAGTGGCAATTGTACATCAGTACAATAAGGTTGCAGATGATATTACAGTTGAACAGTTAGTTAGCTATGGTAGAACACCATATCAAAAAATGATGAAAAAGCAGACTGAAAAGGATGAAGAAATGATAGCTTGGGCTATTGAAGTAACTAATCTTCAAGACGTGAAAGATAGAACCGTAAATTCTTTATCAGGAGGTCAAAGACAGAGAGTTTGGATTGCAATGGCAATAGCACAGGGAACAAAGTATCTATTTTTAGATGAACCCACTACATATTTAGATATAAAGTACCAGTTAGATATTTTAAGGTTAATAAAGAGATTGAATAGAGAACTTGGTATTACCATAATAATGGTTCTTCATGACATTAATCAGGCAATAGCTTATTCAGACTATATTATAGGTCTAAAAGATGGAAATATATTAATGGAAGGAAAGCCCTCTGATGTAATAAATGAAAAAAAAATAAAAGAGTTATATGATATAGATTTAAAAATAGTTGAAATAGATGGTAAGAAGTTTATTTTAGGAATTTAAAAAAATTAATAGAATTATAAGAAGGAGAATGATTTATATGAAGAATTTACTCAAAAAAGGGATATATGTGTCTATGGCAGCAACATCTGTAATATCAGGTTTGGCAGCAACAAATTCTTTTGCAGAAGATGTTGCATCTGTAAAGGAATATTCAGTGCCAGTAAAACTAAAAAGAGTGGATTCAGAAGAAAAGGAATCTATGGGGAATAAGGCTCTGAAACCTATTGCAACAGTCGTTGAAAAAGAGGGAAAGGCGGAAATAACAATTCAGTTGCAAGGAATGAAATTTATGAATATGAATGGTCATGTTATGAGAGTTCAGTATTTTGATACAGATCAGAACTCAAAATTAAATGATTCAGAGATTATAAAGAGTGTAAAAGAAGAAGATTTAACTGGAAAGTTAAGAGACTTTCCTTCACAGGTCAAAATAAGAAGAAATGCCAATAAGGAAAAACGTATTTTATTGAAGCTTTCGGTAGATGCTATGGATTCCATATCTTCACAGGGAGGAGATCCTTATTTAGAAGAAAATATTGGTAAGGGGGCGCAGAATGCTTATCTTGAACTTGATTATTCAAAGGCAAAATTAATAAATGATAGTTCTCAAGATAATAATAGCAAAATAAAGAGTTCAAGAATATCTGGTAACGATAGGTATGAAACATCTGTATCTATATCAAAAGAAAATTATTCTAAGGCAGATACTGTAGTTCTTGCAAATGGTATAGTTTATGCAGATGCGCTTGTAGCAGCACCACTAGCTAGTCTAAATTCTGCACCAATGCTTCTTAGTGAAGCTAAGACTATCTCTAATGCAACTTTAAATGAAATATCAAGATTAGAGGCAAAGAATGTAATTATAGTAGGAGGAGAAAATTCAATTTCATCTTCAGTAGTAAAAACACTGGAAAAGAAAGGTTTGTCTGTAGAAAGAATTTCTGGAAATAGTAGATATTCAACAGCATTAAATATTGCTAAGAAGATTCGAGAAAAAAATCCTGAAAGCAAGAATGCAATAGTAGTTAGCGGAGAAAATTTTGCTGATGCATTGTCAGTATCATCTCTTGCCAATGAAAGTAATTCACCAATAATTTTGACATCATCAAAGTATATGCCTAAGGATGTAAAGGATACTATGAATTCTTGGGGAATAAATAAGCTCACAGTAGTTGGCGGCAAAAATTCTGTAAGTGATGCCAGTGTGTCTGGAATAAAGTCAAATAAACTTGAAAGAATACAGGGAAAAAATAGATATGAGACATCTGCACTAGTTGTTGGAAAGTTAAACAATACGGGGAAGATTATGCTTGCAAGTGGAGAAAAATCTGCAGATGCACTTTCAGCAGGTGCTGTAACACTTAAATCACAAAGACCATTGCTTTTAGTTTCTAAAAATACAGTATCAAAAGAAGCAAAGGATTTAATTAAAAAGAATCAAATAAGTGATCTACTAATAGTTGGCGGATTTGGTTCTATATCAGCAGATATATTAAAGGGATTATAGTTATTAATGAAAGAGTATTTTAAAGGAGAATAATATGAAAAGAAGAGTTGAACTAGTAAGGACAATCAAAAAAACAACAGCAGTTGCTATGGCAGCTACAACAGTTTTAGGTGCTACATCTAATGTGGCTCAAGTAGTTAGTTATGCTATGGATAAATCTGATTATATACTACAGAGTGATAAATACTCTACTAGATTAAAAAAGGGTTACGATGGTAAGGTAATATTTGAATTCGGATTTAAAGAAAGTGATCATGAAGAAGGCAAAATATATTTCACTCATAAAACAGCTGAAGATATGGTGAAAAAAGCAAAAATAAAAATTAATGACGGAAAAACATATAGTTTTAAAGATGCTGGAATAAACATAGCCAAAACAGCACAGGGTGGAGATACAAACTCATATTTTGATACAAAAAACTTAGACTTTATAAATACTTTTGTTGATAAAGATAATTTTAAAGTAACAATAACAACTCCAGAAGGGCATGAAATATCTGTAGAAAATATAGAAAATCAGTTGTCTGAGGAAGAACGTAAAGAATTCAAAGAAGGTCTTGACAAGCCACAAGAAGGAAGTGGTGATTCAGAGCAGGGAGAAAATCATGATTCTGAAAAAGAAGATACTTCAGAACAAAATCTTCCTAAAGAGGACTCACAAGGTGAAAAAGACCAGCAAAATATTGAAGATGTAGGTGTCTTTCAAAAACTAAAGGTATCTCTTGTAAAGTCAGGACATTACGATACTGAATCTATGTCAGGAGCTACTTTAGAGGAGGAAGCAGAATTACTTACAGACAAAGAAGGAAATAACAAGCTAATACTTCATTATAAGCCTGCAGTTATAAATGGAATACTTGCATATGCTACTAATCTTACTTTTAAAGATGGATATAAATCAGAGTTTATACTTAAACAGGATAATTCTGCTGTATCTGTTGTAGATTTGCCCAAGATAGATAAAGATTCAATAGTATATGAAGGACATATATATTCATCTGTAATGGATGCAGATGTTGCAATAAAGCTTGAATCTATAAACAAAGTTTCAGACAATAAGACTAAATACCTAGAGTTGAAAAATAAGGCAAAAAAACTTTTATCTGAAAAAGAATACTATGAAAAATCAACTAAAAAAATAAATGAATTATTAGAAAAAGAAGATATTAATAATTATGCCATTGAATATGCGAATTTAGAAAAGGCAATTGCATCTTTAAAAGAGAAAAAAGGCAATCCATTTGAAAATGGAAAATTATTTCACTTAGAAGCGATAGATACTTCAGTTGTAGGGAAAAACTCTCTATATAAGTATGCTAGAGTTGAAATAAATAGTAAAGGAAAACCAGAAATCACTTTAAAATACAATGCCTATGACAATTGGGAAGGTAAAAATTATTTTACCATGGTAAAAGTTTTTGATGAAGAGAAAAAAGAGATTCCTTCTACTTATAAGTTAGATGAAAATGGAAATGGTGTGCTTAAGTTTGAAATGAAGTATATACCAGCAGGTGGTATTTTTAAGACAGAGCTTACAGAAGGCAATACCTCTAAAAAGATTCAATCAGATATACAGTTGGATTACTCTACAATTCAAGAGGGGGTATTTAGAAAAGCACTTACAGACGCAATCAATGAGTGTGATACATATTTAAAAGATGATTATTCTACTATTGGAAAGCTGGAAGAATTAAAGGGAGATTTTACTGAAAAAACTTGGAATGACTATACTAAAATTTTGAATAAGTGTAAAGAAGATCTAAAGAGAGCTAGTTTAACTCAGGATGAAGTCGATAAGGATATAGAAGAGATTATAAATGCTAGAAAAGATTTACTTTATAAAATAAAGGCTGGACATGGAAATACTGCTAATATATCGATTGATGGTATAAATAATCCAGAAGTATATAGCAAATATGTTGAAGGAATGAATGAATATCCAGTAGTAGTGGGCTGGTCAGGCTCTAAGATCAAGTTTGGTAAAGGTGGTTATGTATATAGAGTATTGAACAATGGACAGAGCAGTGGAGAAAGTGGCTCTAAAAAAAATACAGGAAAAATGCTTTTAATGGCAGAAGATTTAAGAGTGAAAAAGCCATTTACAGATCAAGAAAACAAAGTAGTAGAGTATAAAGACAGTATATTAAGAAAGTATTTAAATGGAGAGTTTTATGATAATAACTTTAGCAGTGCAGAAAAAAATATTATTTTAGATAGTAAAATATCAACTAGAGATGCTACAGAACAAGGCTTTATAATAACTGAGTTAGATAAAACTGTGGAAACTGATGAAAAAATATTTGCTCCTGATTTATCTATGGTTAGAAATATAGAGTATGGATACTCTTCAAATGATGCTAGATATACTAACAACTCATACGTGTTAAGAAATCTAATGGAAGATATGTTAGATGAAAGTATGAAAAATCCATTGTCTGTAAAAGCAAGGGGAAGAATTGGAACTGAGTTTAGATTAAATTCAAAAAATATGCAAACAGCTCCTTGTATGTATATAGATACAAGCAAGATTATGATGACTATCCAAGCAGATAAAGAACTTCCTAAGGGTATAAAAAATGTTGAAAAGACTGAGAATAACACTTGGCAATTAGTTTTAGAAGATGATAATTCTAAGTTAAATATAAAAGATTCTAGTGTTAGAGGAAGAAAAGTAACTGTAAACTATTCAACAGAAAATGCTGATGGAAGAACATTAGTTGCAGCCGTAGTAAGAGATGGAAATATTAAGGATGGTAAACTTCAGTCTATAGGACAACTTGGAAAGCTAGTAAAAAATGGAAAAATAGAGTTTGAAGTATCTAAATTTGATAAAAATAAAGACAAACTTTATTTGATGGCGATGAATTTAAATGATAAAAAAACAATAGAGTCAACTCCAGCGGTGGAGATTGATATGAGTAATATATCAGTAGATAAGTCTAAGCTAGAAGGATTGATAAAGAAGGCAGAGGCTTTAAATAAGTCTAAGTACACTAAGGAATCTATATCAGAATTAAATAGCAAAATAGAGAAAGCAAAAAATATAAATAACAAATCAAAATCAGAACAAGAAGATGTAGATAAAGCTTATGATGAATTAAATGAAGCTATTAATAAGTTGAAATTGGATACTAAGGACAAAGCTATTTCATACGAAGCTCCTGTAAAAATGATAAATTATGATGATTCAACAAAAGAATCTATGGCAAATAATGCAATTGATAATACTGCTAAAATTACAGAAAAAAATAATAAGACAAGTATAACAATGAATTTTAAGGCAATTATAAGAGAGTTTGGAAATGCTAAACTAGAAGGTCATCTACTAAAAATGAAAGTAAATGGAAGGGAAGTAAATGTTCTGAAAAAAGATAGCGAAGGAAGACCACTTCAAGTAGAGTTTACAGTCGAAGGACACCCTAAAAAGATCGAAGCTGAAGTTGAAGTAGATGCTATGAATCAAATTGCAGGAAAATCTAGTCCACAAAAAGTAAATATTGTTGTAGATTGGGAAAATAAGGATAAAATAAAAGAATTAGATGAGAATGATAATCTTAATGGAGAACAAAATGAAATAGTTATTCCAGAAAATGTTAAGAAGGAAAGAATATCAGGAAAAGACAGATATAAGACATCAGTAGAAATAAGTAAAAAGTACTTTAATAAGGCAGATCATGTTGTGATAGCTAGTGGTGTGAACTATGCAGATTCGCTAGTATCAGCCTCATATGCTAAGTATAAAGATGCTCCAATTCTTTTAGTTACTAAAGATTCTATACAGAGTGAAGTTTTAAATGAAATAGAAAGATTGGGAGCTAAGAGTGTTACGATTATAGGAGGTCTTGAAACTTTATCAGAAGATGTAGAAAATGAATTAGAAGATCAAGATCTGAAAGTTAAAAGAATAGCTGGAAAAGATAGATTTGAAACTAGCGAAAAGTTAGCGAATATATTAATAGAAAATGGAGATCTTAAAAAGATAGCTTTAGTAAATGGTCTTAAGAGTGCAGATGGATTGTCAGTGTCAAGTTTGGCAACTAAAGAAGATATGCCCGTAGTAATGATAAACAATGAGCATAATAATGAAAAGTTGAAAAAGAAGATATCTGACTGGGAAGTAAAAGAAGTATTGGCTATAGGTGGAAAAGACTCTATTTCAGATAATACATTAAATTCTATAAATGTAAAGAAAAAATCTAGAATAGCTGGAAAAGATAGATATGAAACATCTTTAAAGATAGCAAATAAAAGCTACAAAAAAGCAGAATCTGTTTTCTTGGCAAATGGTGACTCTATGATTGATGCTTTGGCAGCTGGAGCAGTTACACACAAAGAAAAAGCTCCGATAATACTTACTAAAAAGAGTTCTATGCCAAAGAAAATAAAAAATAAAATCAAAGATTTGAAGAAATTAATTATTCTTGGAGGAAATGACAGTATAAAAATAAAGTAACAGCAAAAATTAAGTTGAATTTTTATTAAAAAACTCACATATATATAATAATACTCATATTCATATTAAAAAATTAGCACTGTACCTTATTTTACAATTAAGTAGAAATTGATACAGTGCTATTTCTATGATTTATTTAAAGATTAATTTAGGAGCCAATATACTTTATATAAGCTTGATATTCAGTGATTTCACTATTTTTCATCTATTTAGCAAATATTTACATCACTTCTTACAAAGATAAAAACTAAATATTTATATATATAATATATACCCTTTAAATATATTTTTAAAATTAAAAGTAATAAAAAGATATTTTATAACAGTAGAAATATCAGGATAAAATAAAATGCTATAGATATTTACAATTATATAATACTAAGCTATAGTTTTTAGTTATAAGGTATATTTTTAACTAATATGTTAATACTCTATGTTATACTTATTTAAGACAATAGTATAATGGGGAGGTTATTATGGATAAAAAAGTTGATTCTAAAAAAGAAATCACCGTTGAAGAAAAACAAAAGAAAAAACGAGAAAGAAAAATTGGTAGAATAATAGTTCTTGTATCTTTTGTAGTATGTTTAGTGGTATATTTTTTAGTGCCTTCAGTAAATAAAAAGCTGAATCATGCGGTGTATCTACTATCACAACTTGATGTTAAAGCAGTTGTAGAGTATATAAGATCTTATGGAAAAATGGCAGCTGTTATATCATTTTTCTTAATGATACTTCAGTCAGTTGCGGCACCTATTCCTGCGTTTTTAATTACTTTAGCCAATGCTACAATATTTGGATGGGTTAAGGGAGCACTTCTTTCTTGGTCATCAGCTATGGCTGGGGCAACACTATGCTTCTTTATTGCTAGAGCATTAGGTAGAGATGCAGTTGAAAAGCTAACAAGCAAAGGTGCTATGGAAAATATAGATGTATTTTTTGAAAGATATGGAAAATACGCTATTTTAGTATGTAGATTACTTCCATTTGTGTCTTTTGACTTTGTAAGTTATGCAGCTGGTCTCACAAATATGAGTTTTTGGTCATTCTTTATTGCTACAGGGCTAGGACAGTTACCAGCAACAATAGTTTACTCTTATGTAGGCGGAACTTTAACAGGAGGGGCACAGAAGTTATTTATAGGATTACTTGTTCTGTTTGCACTTTCAATCGTAATAGCTGTAGCTAAAAAAGTATATAGTGACAAACATAAGAAGAAAAATGAAACGATAGAAAATAGTGATGCACAGTAATATATGTAAATAAAATTTTTTAGAAAATTGTATCTGTGATAATCAAATTGCCTTTGAGGTTTTTATAAACTTTAGAAAAATGATAAAATAACATGATTATTATATAATGAATCAAATAATATATTTTTACTGTATACAGATCTTATATTGTATAGATTATGTTATTAAAGAAGGATGTATTATGTCAGAAAAATTAAAGAAGAAAATAATAATAGTAGTGCTTGTGGTGTTATGTATAGTTATTTACAAATTATTTCTTCAGGGCGTTACAGCTCAAGGTATAAGAGACTGGGTAAATGGATTCGGCATACTTGCTCCAATTGCATATATAGGAGTATGGGCTATATTACCGATACTTTTTTTCCCAGTACCAATACTTGCATTAGCAGGTGGTCTTTCTTTTGGACTTTTAGAAGGAACGATACTTACACTAATAGGGGCTATGGTAAATAGCACTTTAATGTTCTTGTTGGCAAATGTTCTTGCAAAAGATATGGTAACTAAATATCTTTCAAATAAATTGCCAGCAAAGTGGTGGAATAAATTTTACAAGGCAGAGAAAAAAGAAGGTTTTTTAATCGTGCTTATATGCAGATTAATACCGATTATGCCGTATAATGTTATAAATTATGTTTCAGGACTTACAAATATAAAATTTGGAAGTTATTTTATAGCTACACTTATAGGAATTACACCGGGAACAGTAATATTTTTAAATGTAGGTGATAAAATTTTAGATGTTAGATCTCCAGAGTTTATAATGTCTATAGTCTTTGTAATTATTTTAACAGTTGTTTCGCTTATACTTGGTAAGTATGTTTCGAAAATAAGTGAAAAAAAGAATATTGATAAGAAAACAAAGAATGGTTTGTAAATAGTTTAAGGTTCCTATAAATATAGGAGCCTTTTTTATAGAGATACTTTTAATTATAGATTTTAAGTTAAAAGGAAATAGGGAGTGTAATATTATGAATGAGAATAAAATATCCAAAGATTGTATACACTGTGGTATATGTAGTAAAAATTGCGATTTTTTAAATAAATATAAGTTAGATTTGGCAGGATTTGAGGATAGAGAAGATCTAGCCTATAACTGTTTTATGTGTGGTAAGTGTAAAATAGTATGTCCTAAAAATATAGATGGTAAATTGATTGCAAAAAAAATGAGAGATAAAAAATGTGCTGAAAATAATGGCAAAATTCCAGAAAAAGGATATTCGGGTCTTTTATTGGAAAAGAAAAACTATATTTTTAAGAATTATAAAAATGTGGATACTAAAAAGTCTCAGCTAGAGAAAGATACTAAGGGAAAAAGTGTTTTATTTACAGGATGTAATTTTCTTTCATATATGCCACAAACAGCGGATAAATTAATAGAAGAAATGAGGGCAAAAGATATAGGAGTAGTATTTGATTGTTGCGGAAAGCCTATATATGAGCTGGGCCTTAATGATGAAAGCAAAGATATAATAAAAAATCTTGAAAAAAGATTAGCAGATAACAATATTACAGAATTAGTTATGGTTTGTCCTAACTGCTATTATTATCTTAAAGATAAGATTGATATCAAAATGGTAGATATTTATACAAAGATGAAGGAATTAGCTATTGGAAAAGAGTTAGAAGGAGAAAAAATACTATTTAGACCTTGCCCAGATAGGGAAGAGGGAATTCTTTTAAATAGTATAAAGAATTCTAATAAAAATATAAGAGTAGAGTGTTTAAATGAACAATGTTGTGGTGCTGGGGGCTGTGCCACTGTAAAAGAAGGGGAACTATCTAAGTCTATGAGAATAGATGTAAAAGAACAGCTTTCAAGACAGAAGTTAAGTACTTATTGCTCTACTTGCTTTGGATTTTTTAAGTCTGAAGGAATAGACGTAAGCCACATTTTAAGTGATATGCTAGAGGTAAAAGAAGAAAAAAAATCTAACTCTCTTATAAATAGGATGAAATATAAATTTTATAGGGAAAAATAAAAAAATTAAAATAAAATAAGAAATTTTTATCTTTTTAGTTACTAGATTGAAATAAAAATAAATTGATTTAGAAGAATTAAATACACAATAAGAAGTAATGTTATATAAAATAGGGTTTTCTGCTTAATATATTTAATAATTTATTGCTATAATAAGCAATGAAAATATTGAAATATCAATGAGTAGAAGACCTATTTTATTGCTTTTAAGGAAAAAATTGTATATAATATTCCATATGTAAATAAGAAAGATAAATATTTTAAATCGATAATTAATATGCACTTGTTTTTATGTGTGTAAAGTGGGTATAAAAAGTGAGTAATGATAATACCAATCAATTAAAAAATAAAATAAATAAAGCATATTTGAAAGGAGGAGGACAGCTGCCTAAAAAGACAGGTGTTCTAGCATATATGAAGGAATTTTTATTGGAACAAGGTGTTCCCGAAAAACTATTAAAAGAGCTTGAAGAATTTAGAAATTTTTATAAATTAGATGACAATTTAAAGGATAGAGTACCGACACCTAAATATAAATATTATGGTGGTGAGGTATTGAGCAAATCCATAGCAACGCTATTGGCAGGATACAATATTTTACTTTCTGGTCCAAAAGCAACAGGTAAAAATGTATTAGCAGAGAATTTAGGAATGTTATTTGGCAGACCTATGTGGAATATTTCAATGAACGTTACATCAGATAGTAGTAGTCTTTTAGGTACAGATACATTTGTAGACAATGAAGTAAAACTTAGAAAAGGACCTGTTTATAATGCAGCTGAAAGTGGGGGTTTTGCAGTATTTGATGAAATTAATATGGCAAAAAATGATTCTCTTTCAGTTATATATTCTGCACTTGATTATAGAAGGGTAATAGATGTACCTGGATATGAAAAAATTAATATGCATGATGCTACAAGGTTTATAGGTACTATGAACTATGGATACATAGGTACAAAGGAATTAAATGAAGCACTTGTTTCAAGATTTTTAGTAATAGAAATGCCAACGATTACAGAAGAAAACTTTAAGATGATTTTAAACGATGAATTTAATTTAAAAGATGAATATCTTGATACTTTTGTAAGATTATTTATGGATTTACAGAAAAAGTCTTTAAATGCTGAGATATCTTCAAAGGCAATAGATTTGAGAGGATTTTTCTCTAGTATAGAAACTATTAAGAGGGGTCTTTCTATAAAGTCTGCTCTTGAAATGGGTATAGTGAATAAGACTTTTGACCAATATGAAAAAGATATAGTAAGAGATGTTATTAATTCTCTTATTAAGGATAGTGTGAAACCGGAAGATATTTTTATAGGATAATAGGTGATAATAATGAGTAGTAAGTTAAGAAAAGAAAATCTGGTATGGACTATATCAGAGGATTATTCTTATGTTCCAACTCTCAATCTTTTTGACGAATACCAAGATGAGGATATGAATTACTATAAAATGGCTGTTTTAGGATATGTCTATAAAGTAATAGACATGGAAAAATTTTTAGACTTTTTATCTGTTTGTATGGAAAACACAAATATGAAAAATGAGTTCTTAAAGACTGTAGAAATTTTTCTAGATGAATGTTTTTCAGATAAATTAATAGAGGATAGACCAGGAGTAGAGGACTATAGGAAAAAATTTCTTAAAAAAATTACAGATAAGTATAAAAAAATAAGAAAAGAAGATGATAACTTTTTGGAAAATCTGACAGTTGAAGAAGAGATAGAATATGTCTATTATTCGCTTTTAAATAATGAATTTGTTCAAGGAAGAGGCGTAGTTGAGGAAATGTCATTATATCTCAGACGAAGAAGTGGATTTTTGGAAGAGAAGATAAATGATTTTGTAAAAAATATAGAAAAAGCAGATATTATAGATGAAGACAAGGATAAGACAGCACGAGAAGATCTGACTGAAGATATAATTTCCCATCTTAATGGTGCTTTTTTAAAATTCTTTTACGAAAATATGCGTTCTGAAAATAAAGAAGGAAAAGAGGATATTGAAAAGAAGCATAAAAAGGATAAAAAGCCAAAAGATGAGAAGTTGAAAGCTGCTAGACTTAACTTTAAAATGAGAAAAAAACACATTAATAAAATGAAGGAAACAGATAAGTTAGGTATGTTTTCTATAGAGTCAGCAGAATTTACAGGACAAATATCTGATGATATACAAATAGATGATGAAAGGCTAAAAGGCAGTACAAGTCAGACTGCTGTAAATACAAATAATAAAGTCAAGGATATGCTGCTTGCAAGATATGGTGAGTCTATTTATCCAGATTATATTACAGATTTTCTTGAAAGTAAGTTGTGTACTGGTATTCATGAGGGAATAAAACTTCATTTTACACAGGGAAAGTTTGTAGAAGGAAAATACGATAAGTATTTTGCAAATTCTATACAAAGACAAAGAGAAAAAAATATTGATTACTATAAGGATAATGAACTTATCTTTAGAAGGTCGATAAATGAATTGAAGGAAATTTTAAGAAAGAAGATTTTGCTTGAAGAAGAAGATTCTCCAGAGCTTACAAGAAGTGGTGAATTAGTTGTTTCTAAAATATGGAGAAATAAGGTTTTAGGAGATGAAAAGATATTTATGAAGAGTAATAAAGAACAGTTGGGATCACTTTCAGTAGATATCCTTTTGGATTCATCTGCATCACAGTTGGAAAGAGAAGAACTTGTATCTTCACAGGCTTATTTAATTGCAGAGGCTCTAACATCTTTAAATATACCGACTAGAGTTTTTGGATTTTGCAACTTTTTCAACTTTCTCGTAATGACAGAATATAGAGATTATAAGGACCCTATTACAGCAAACAAAAGAATATTTAATTATAAGGGCTCTGGAAGTAATAGAGATGGTTTACCGATAAGATTTTTATCTAAACAAATGGATTCTTTAGAGTATGATAATAGAGTTTTAATAGTATTGAGCGATGGAAAGCCAAATGATAAAATTGACCTGGGAACAGTGGGCTTTTTAAAGGTTGATGGAATTGACTATGAAGGAGATACTGCTATAAAGGATACAGCTCAAGAAGTATTTAATATGAAGATGAGAGGGCATAATGTATTAGGCGTATTCACAGGTTTGGATGAAGATTTAGACGCAGAAAAGAAGATATATGGTAAAGACTTTGCTTATATAAGAAGATTAGATAGGTTTTCTCATATAATAGGTTTTTATTTAGAACAGTTGATAGATTAATAACAAAAGACATCAAGATAAGTATATAATATATAAATAAAATCAATTTATAATTTAATTTTAAAAATAAAGGGATTAATATATTTAGCTTGAGTAAATCATTTATCAAAACTATAAGTGATAATTTTAAATTAGTAAGATACTCTGAAAATATCTTTACAAAAAAATATATAATGAAGAAATTTACACAAATAGTATCAGCTTATAGAATAAGTTGGTACTATTTTATCAAAATTCAATGATTTTTAAAATAAAATCCATATTTTCTTTATTAAACATTAGAATGATGTGTAATATTGATAAAAATCTAAAAATATTATATAATAATAGATATAAATATTAATAAACTTAAAGAGGTGATTTAATGTCTACATATGAAAGAAGAATAAATGTTTTGGAAGAGTTGAAGAAAGCAAGAAAACCATTATCCGCCTCTTTTTTAGCAGAACAGTTTGGTGTAAGCAGACAAATAATAGTTGGAGATATAGCTTTACTAAGAGCTGAAGAAAATGAGATAATTTCAACTAATAGAGGTTATGTTTTAAAAAAGGATGATGGACACAGTAAGAAAATAAAAGTAAGTCATGGCAAGGATCAAATAAGAGAAGAATTGAATACGATAGTTGATTATGGTGGAAGAGTTGTAGATGTAATCGTTGATCATCCTACATATGGTGAAATAAAAGTGGATTTAAATATTTCAAATAGACTAGATGTAAAAAAGTTCATATCTGAAATGGATCAAAATAATATTCCTTTAAGTGTACTTACGAACAATGAACACTCACATACTATAGAAGCAGAGTCAGATGAAAATTTAGATTATATAGTAAAAAGATTGGAAGAACTTGGCATTATAAGATAGTTGTAAAATAGGAAGTGGATATGGATGAAGAAGAAAAAGATATATGATTTTCATACTCATATAGATGAGTTAAATACAATAGAAAAATATTATGAAAGTAATATTGTTCCAGTTATTAATTGCCAAAATGAAGATGAATATTATGAATTTAAAGAATACTTTGAAAAATTAAAGGAGAAACTTGAATATGCAAATGAAGAATTTTATTTTAGCATAGGCATTCATCCAAATGATTCTTTGAAGTATAAGAAAGATGTTAATGATGTATACAAGGATATAGTATTAAACTCTCCTATAATAGGGGAAATAGGAATGGATGGATGTTGGTGTGATATATCCTTTGATGTTCAGGAGGAAGTATTTAGAAAAAGTTTGGATATTGCAAAAAAATATTCAAAGCCAGTAATTCTTCATACGAAATTTATGGAAAAAAAGATTTTTGATATTATAAAAGACTATGAACTTGACTTTATAGTTCATTGGTATAGTTGTGATAACTATATTGATGAGTTTATAGAGAAATCTTGTTATTTTACTATAGGTCCTGCGGTACTAGTTGATGAAAATGTAAGAATGCTTGTAAAAAGAGCTCCAATAGATAGATTACTTTTGGAAACAGATGGGCTAGAGGCTTTGGAATGGCTATTTAAGAAAAAGTACAGGGCTGATGATTTAAGGTCTGTTTTAGAGACAGTTTGTGAAGAAATATCTCTTCTTAAAAATATTGATATAGATAGGACATATTCTATATTACAAAAAAATTCAGAAAAATTACTTAAAATAAAGTAAATTAAAAATGGGTGGTTATAATATCCACCCATTTAAATTTACCATTAAAAACTTATTGCATATTTAATTAATAAGGTAAAAATATAAAAAGGATTATTTTTAAATAGTTAGTGAAAAATATGAAAACGTTTATTTTTTTTACGAAAAGTACGTTATTTATATATTTTTATATACAAGATACTACTATTATGGTAAAATATTACATATATAAATAAAGAATAGCGAACTAAAAATACAAGTGATAAAATTTTGTTCGAGAAAATAGAAGGAGTGAAATTATGGTAAATTACGGCGAAGGAAGTAAGAGTCCTATAATTATTAATTATAAGAACACTTATTTCAAAGATATATTCGAATTGGCAAACAGCAGAGAAATGGATGAAATAATCCTTGATTATATTTCTGTAATCAAAAAGAGAAATGGCAAGATAGCTAAGTATATAATTAGAGATAAGTCAATGCATCAAGCAGCAGCTGATTTTATATCATGTTTAAAGAAGCTTCTAATATATGAGTTAGAAGATATAGAAGATGAATACCTTGAAGATAAGGATTTATTCTTAAAAACTTTTGAAGATATATATACTTATTTTAGAAGTAGACTTAAATTTAGTTTGATAGAGCTAAATGATAGCGTCTTAACTTCAAAGAGATTTATGGATATAGACAATCACTTCAATAACCTTGTACTTAACTTTTATAGAACTATTGGGGAAAAGGTTCAGGGACACGCAAATAGAGTTTATAGACAGTTAAACCCTGGTTCAAATGCTTGTATATTACTTAATAGATTAGAATGGCCTACAGGTGAAACTTATAGAAAGCTTGCAGCGATACCATTTATAGATACTATAATGCTTCGTTCACCACTTCTTGTTCACCCTGCATCTAATAAAAGAGAAGGTAGCTTTGATGAAATATTTGAACACCCTATGAAGAGCTTCAATGAAAGTCCTGAAAACTGGTTCTGTTATCCAGCTAAGATAGGTGAAAGTTTGGCATATATTTATTTCCACAAGGATTTTATAGCTAGTGGAGCTTCACTTGCTAACTTATTTGAGTTGGCTAATGAAAATGAAATAAGATATAAAAAACCAGATTTAATTTGCTTATTTGGTATGAATACAGATACTCCAGGATGCAAGTTCTATTATGACAAATATGAAGATATATTTGTAGGTCAAGTAGCTTATGATAAAAAGGCTGAATACTTTGGTTATATAAAGAAGACTTGTCTTACTCTTCATAATGTTTCAATGTTGAAGAAGGGTAAACTTCCAATTCATGGAGCTATGGTAGCAATTACTCTTAATGACGGAAGTGTAAAGAATGTAGCTTTCTTAGGAGATTCAGGAGCAGGAAAATCAGAAACTATAGAAGCTTTAAGAATGATTTCTGAAGACCAGATTAGAGATATGGATATAATATTTGATGATATGGGAAGTTTCTATCTTGAAAATGGAGAAGTATATGCAAATGGTACTGAGATCGGAGCCTTTGTAAGACTTGATGATTTGGAAAGTGGCGCTGCATATAGAGATATGGATAGAAGTATATTCTTTAACCCAGAAACAACTAATGCAAGAGTAGTTATACCTGTTTCAACATACAAGGAAATTACAAAGGGAACAAAGGTCGATATGTTCCTTTATGCTAATAATTATGACGATAAAATAGGACTTCATTATTTCAAGGATACTAAGGAAGCGAAGCCAGTATTTGTAGAAGGAAAGAGAAGAGCCCTAGGAACTACAGATGAAAAGGGAATTAGCAAGACTTATTTTGCAAATCCATTTGGACCTCAGCAGAAGCAAGAACTAGCTGAGCCACTTATAGATGATATGTTTGATGCACTTTTCAAGACAAAAGTGAAGGTAGGAGAAATCTATACACAGCTTGGTATCAATGGTACAGGAGATGGTATAAAAGAGTCAGCTAAGCAGCTTCTTGAAGAACTATATAAATAAAAATTAGAACTTTTGACCATCCGTGACAGATTTAAATGAAGTGGGTGGTCTTTATTTTCTAGAAGGTCAGATTTAAAAAAACTTTTATATCAAGAAATTTTCAATAAATATACTTCGAATGGGGTATAAGTTAAATAGTATTGAATAAAATTATCACATGATAAATTGAAAAAAGTATTTCAGTAGATTATAATAAAATTATAAATAGGAAAATGGCTTAGGTGGTGATTGTGTGCAAAATAGAGAAATAATAAAAAAGTCTTATACCCATGGTTTGTTTGTTTTTGTAATTTTAATGGCTTTTAATTTTTTATTATCTAGCTTTAATTTTGTATGGGCAAAAAAGTCTTATGAAATAATCATCATAGTTCTTTTTTCCTGTATAGTTTCATTTTCTGAGATGACTATCAAATTAAACAGACGTGCAAGGTATAAAAAGAATAGGTTTCCCTTTTTATTAATAGGGATTATATCATCTATAACTGTAATATCCTACGTTAGAGATGTGATCAATGATACAATTACAATTACAAAAAATGGGATACTTACAGATGAAAGTTGTATATTTATCATAGGAGTAATGTTTTTAGGTCTATTTTTTGCGTATTTATATAAAGAATTTAAAATAGGAGAGGAGATGAATTCACGTTAAGTGTAAAATCTATGGATAAAATGAGTAATTTTAAATTAATAAAAAGCGTGGCGCCATATTTTAAGAAATATAAGAATATACTTATATTGGACTTAATATGTGCGGCACTTACAACAGCTTCAGAGATGATCCTGCCTTTGATATTGAGAAATATAACCAATCTTGGAATGACTGACAGGGCATCACTTACAATTCAGCTTATATTGAGAATGGCAATCTTGTTTATTGCTATAAAAATAGTAGAGCTTGTAGCAGTATATTATATGGCATCTATTGGTCATATAATGGGGGCAAAGATAGAGACTGATATGAGAAATGATATATATGTTCATTTACAGACTCTATCAGATAATTTCTATAATGAAACAAAGGTAGGTCAAATAATGTCTAGAATGACAAATGACTTATTCGATATTACTGAGTTCTCACATCATTGCCCAGAAGAATACTTTATAGGATTTATAAAGATAGTAATATCATTTGTAATACTTATAAATATAAATGTTCCTTTAACGTTGGCTATATTTATAATGATTCCAATAATGTTTATAAGTTCAAGCAAATTTAAAAACAGAATGAGAATAGAACAAAAGAAGCAAAGAGTTCACGTTGGAAATCTTAATTCAAGTATTGAAGACAGTCTATTAGGGGTAAAGGTTGTAAAAAGTTTTGCCAATGAAGATATAGAACTTAAGAAATTCGAAAAGGATAACAATAACTTCCTTTCAATTAAAAAAAGATTCTACAAGTCTATGGCTGGATTTAATACTGTAAATAGAGCTATAGATGGTCTTATGTATCTTCTCGTTATAGTATTTGGTGGAATACAGTTAATTCATGGTAAGCTTGAAGCAGGGGATATGCTTGCATATGTAATGTATGTAACAGCACTTTTGACTACTGTAAAAAGAATAATTGAATTTACAGAGCAGTTCCAAAAGGGAATGACAGGTATAGAAAGATTCAATGAAATTATGAGTATAGAATCTGATATAGTTGACAGCAAAGATGCCAAAGAACTTGTGCATGCAAAGGGTGATATCGAGTTTAGAAATGTAGGATTTAAATATAGTGAAGGACTTGATTATGTACTAAAGGGCTTTAATTTGAATATTAAAAAGGGACAAAATATAGCACTTGTTGGACCATCAGGAAGTGGTAAAACAACTGTTTGTACTTTGATTCCAAGATTCTACGATGTTACAGAAGGTGGAGTATATGTTGATGGAGTTAATGTAAAAGATTTTACATTAAGTTCTTTAAGAAATAATATAGGTATAGTTCAGCAGGATGTATATCTATTCTCTGGAACAATAAGAGAAAATATTAGTTATGGAAAGCCTGGAGCAAGTGAAGAAGAAATAATTGAGGCAGCTAAGCTAGCAGGAGCATATGACTTTATAGTAGATTTGGAAAATGGTTTTGATACTTATGTAGGTGAAAGAGGAGTTAAGCTTTCAGGAGGTCAGAAGCAAAGAATATCAATAGCAAGAGTATTTTTAAAGAATCCTCCTATATTAATATTGGATGAAGCTACTTCTGCTTTGGACAATCAAAGTGAAGCAATTGTTCAAGAATCTTTGGAAAAACTTTCAAAGGGAAGAACAACTATTACTATAGCTCATAGGCTTACAACAATACAGAATGCAGATACAATAATAGTAATGAATGAACAGGGAATAGTGGAAAAAGGAAACCATAAAGAACTTATGGAAAGAGAAGGATACTATTACAATTTATATACAAGATCTAATTTATTAGAACAGTAAACTTTAAGGCAGCCGAAAAATTCGGCTGCCTTTTTTAAAAAGATTCTTTACAAAGCTAGAATAATATATTATAATGATGTTAAAAGATATATGAATACTTGCTCATATATTTGTTACATGGTCTAGTATCAATATATTTTTTTATCGAATAGATGAATGTTTGTTCATATGTTTGTTGAATGTAATAAAAAGTATATACAGTATAGAGAATGTATATTTATTTTTTAGGAGGTATATAATGTCAGATAAAAAAGATATAAAAAAAGAAGACATAGAATTATGTCAAGGATATTGTCTACATAAAGGTCTTGTAGAGGAGGTAAGAAAAGAACAACCAACAGAAGAAATGTTAGATGATTTAGCGGACTTATTTAAAATTTTTGGCGATAGTACAAGGATTAAAATAATATATTCTCTTTTTGAAAGAGAAATGTGTGTTTGTGATATTGCAGAGTTGCTAGGAATGACGCAATCAGCAATATCTCATCAGTTAAGGGTATTGAAAAATGGAAGACTGGTTAAGTTTAGAAAAGAAGGAAAGACAGTTTACTATTCTCTAGATGATGAACATGTAGGAAAGATTTTTGATTGTGGTTTATGCCATGTTAAAGAAATGTATTATTAAAATAGCAATAATTTATAAAAAATAGAAGTTGTACATAGAAATATAAAGTGAATAAAAGAAAGGAGTCAAGCCTAGGCTTGTGAGAGGTTATGGAAAAGGTTGAAATATTATTAGGTGGTTTGAATTGTGCAAACTGTGCCGGTAAAATAGAAGAAAAAACTCAAAAGCTAGAAGAAGTATCTAAAGCAAATTTAAACTTTATTAATAGAGTGTTGAAATTTGAAATAAAGGATGGATATAATAAGGAAGACTTGATAAAGAAAGTAATAGATATAATCGACACTACTGAACCAGGACTGGATATAGAAGTTTTAGATAAAAAGGCTTCAGCAAATAAAAATTATAAAAATGATTTAAAATCATGTGGATGTTCTACAGGTGGATGAGGAACAGCAACTTTGGATGTAGTTTACAATCCAAAAGATACTAAAAAAGAAGATTCTTGTTCTTGTGGAGAGCATAATTCTTGCTCTTGCTCTGGTCATGAGCATCATGGAGAAAAAGTGTCGAATGTCAATAATATAGGTAGAAAACAAAAAGAAAAAACAAGGTTTTCAGAAATGCCAAAAGAAAAAAGAAAACTTATTATGATAATTACAGCAATATTTTTCTATGGGGCAGGGATATTGGCAAATCAATTCGGTGTACAAAAGTCTGTGTATATTGCCCTTTTAGCAATAGCATATATTGTTGCAGGTAAAGACGTATTTAAAGCAGTTTTTAAGAATATAAGTAGAGGGAATTTCTTAGATGAAAATTTCCTTATGACCATAGCGACAATAGGTGCTGTATTAATAGGAGAGTATCCAGAAGCTGTAGGAGTAATGTTGTTTTATAATATAGGTGAATATTTTGAATCTAGGGCTGTCAATAAGTCGAGAAAAAATATCGAAGAATTGATGAATATAAAGCCTGAGATAGCCTATGTTATAGAAAATGGAGAAATAGTTGAAAAAGATCCTGATGATATATCAGTTGGTGAGCATATAATAGTAAAGGTTGGAGATAAGGTACCGCTTGACGGTGTTATTGTAAAGGGAAAAAGTAGATTTGATACATCTGCAATTACTGGAGAGTCAGTATTAAAGAGTATAGGTGAAGGTGAAGAGATAACTTCAGGTATAATCAATAAAAATGCAGTTGTAGAAGTTGAAGTTACAAAAGAATTCAGCGATTCTACAGTTTCAAAAATACTAGACTTAGTAGAAAACTCTGTAAGCAAGAAGGCTAAAACAGAGAATTTTATAACTGTTTTCGCAAGATACTATACTCCAATAGTTGTAGCCTTAGCAGTAGCAGTAGTATTAATACCGACATTTGTTTTAGGACAAGACCTTTCAACTTGGTTATATAGGGGACTAATTTTCCTTGTTGTATCTTGTCCATGTGCTTTAGTGTTGTCAATTCCTTTAAGCTATTTTTCAGGAATAGGTGTTTCTTCTAAAAATGGTATACTTGTCAAAGGTAGTAACTATATAGAAGCATTGAAAAATGTAGATACTGTACTTATGGACAAAACAGGAACGATTACCAAGGGTGTTTTTGAAGTAAGCAAGGTGAATGTAAACGGTGATTTTTCAGAAGATGAGCTTTTAAAGTATGCAGCAATAGCAGAGTCAAGATCATCTCATCCTATAGCAAATTCTATTACTGCTTATTGTAAGGGTAAAGTAGATATAGATATTAGCAAAATAGAGGAATATGAAGAAATAAGTGCCCATGGAATAAGGCTAATATATGATGGTATAGAAATATTAGCAGGAAATGATAGATTGATGAAGTCTAAAAATATTAAGTTCAATGAAATATTTGCAGCAACTACAAAAGTATATATTGCAGTAAATGGCATTTTCTGTGGCTCAATAGAAATTTCAGACAAGATTAAGCCAGGGATGAAGAATACTATAAAGGAAATGAAGTCTGTCGGCATAAAAAATATAGTTATGTTAACTGGTGATTCAAAAGAAGTAGCTGAGGAAGTAGCTAATGAAATAGGAATAGATAGATACTATTCAGAACTTCTACCAAATGACAAGGTAGACATAGTTGAAAAACTAATGAGTGAAAATAGCGAATCATCAAAGACTGCCTTTATTGGAGATGGAATTAATGATGCTCCTGTAATAGCTAGAGCAGATGTAGGTATTTCAATGGGTGGATTAGGAAGCGACGCTGCTATAGAGGCTTCGGATGTGGTATTTATGACAGATGAAGTTTCAAAGATAGTACCGGCAATAGAAATTGCAAGAAAGACCAATACAATAGTATGGCAGAATATAATATTTGCCATAGGTGTAAAGGTATTGGTACTAATATTAAGTGTATTAGGATTAACTAATATGTGGGTTGCTATATTTGCAGATGTTGGTGTAACTATTTTAGCAGTTATAAATTCACTAAGAATTTTAAAATATAATAAAAAATAATAAAATAAAAATGAAAAAAAGCTTTTATGTAGAATTATTATACATAGAAGCTTTTTTATTTTATAAAAAATGATTTATTTTTTTGTAAAATGTCTATATTCTATAAAAAGCCTTGATTATAAAAAGTTATTCTATAAAATTTTTTGTTTGGGGGAGAGTGATAAAATGGAAATATTGAATCTTACTAAAGAAATTGAAAGCTATGTAAATGAATTTGACTTGTCCAATGAAGAAGTGGATATATTAGAAGATAGTTCTCTAAAGGGCGACGATTATTTAGATCATATTGATAGAGTTTTGGTATGGAAAGGTTCGCATGGGGATATGAAGGCTAGAGAACTATTCATACTGGGTAAAATTTCTTATGTAAAAAAAATTGTTAAGGCTGACAAAGAAGTTATAATATATAAAAATAAAGGCTTGGATGAGGAAGATCTTTTTCAGACAGGAATAATAGGTGTGATGGAAACCATAGAAAAGTATGACTTTAGAATTGATGTAAAAGTTAGAACTTTCCTTGCGTGTAGGGTTAGATTTGCAATAAAAAATGCTTATCGATGTTACGGAATGATAAGTGTTTCAAGAGAAGCAAACTCAATATATGCAAAATTTAGTAGAAAGTTTTCTGATATTCCAGATAAAATATCGGAAAAAACATTAAATGCAATGTCAAATGAAATAGGAATAGATAGTAAAAAAATAATGGATGCGATTTTGGCTATAAAAAGTAATAATTCATTGTTTTCTTATGATAATGAGGGTTATATTGAATTAGACAATAAAAGTAGAGATAAGAGTAGCAGTGCTATAGTAAGGGATTTTAATGAGGAAATGGATAGAATATTTGATTATAAAGTAGTAATTAATTCATTTTCAATTCTGTCAGAAAAAGAACGATATATAATGGAAGAGATATATATAAAAGACAAGACTCAAAAGATAATCGCCAAAAAATTAGGCTGTTCAGCTACCACTATTGGCAAAATAAGAAAAAATGCTATATTAAAGATACGCAAAAAAGTTCAAGATTATTCATGAATGTATAAAAATTATAAATAGCTTAAATAGATAATTGCAATATAAAGATAAGGAAAATATGTTTTATATTAAAAAAAGAAGAGAAAATGGATATATTAATAGCGATAGATTCCTCTGTGTGATATACTAATATTGCTAAAAAAAATAAAGGAGGATAATTTGTGAAATTAGTATTTACCAACGTATTAATACTATTCATTTTAATGTTTATTGGATATATTCTGGGAAAAAGAGAAGTTATAAAGCATACTTCCATTAGTGATTTAACGAATTTACTTATTGATGTAAGTATACCTGCAACTATTATAGTTTCAATGATAAGACCTTATAGTCCTGAATTGATGAAAGATACATTTAGAGTATTATTTATTATGACAGTCTATCATTTATCAGTAGTTGCCATTGCATATTTTGTAACAAAAATAATAAAAGTCGATAAAAAAGATGTCGGTGGATGGATTTTTGGCATGGTTTTTTCAAACAATGGTTTTATAGGCTATCCTTTAATGTATGCAATATACGGAAATGAAGGTTTGTTCATAATGGCAATGGGGAATATCGTACAAAACATACTAATATTTTCATTAGGTGTAAAATTGATAACTATGAATTATGAAACAAAGGAAAAGATAAGTATAAAAAACATATTGTTTACTAGACAAAACGCAGCAATTTTAGTAGGAATGATATTATTTGTTGGAGAGGTTAAAGTTCCAGAGCCTGTAGTATCTCTACTTACCTATTTATCTAATCTTACTGCACCTCTATCAATGATAGTAGTAGGATTATCACTTTCAAGATATAAGGTAAAAGATATGTTTACAGATAAGGAAGCCTATAGGCTGACAGTTTTTAGAATGGTTATAGTTCCGATGGCTATACTTCTTATTTTTAAGTTAACTAATATATCGGCTAATAATGACCTTCCATACGCAATAATGTTTTTTACAGCAGCACTTCCAAGTCCAGCACTTTTGGCGATTATGGCAGAAAGATACAATACAAGTACAACATTTTCATCAAGATGTGTATTTCTTACGACTTTAGCAAGTGTGATAACTGTTCCTATTTTTGCAGGACTACTTTAATGAAATGGTTTACAAAAACTAATCTCTGTGCTATTATCTAATTGTAGTCAAAATAGAATAATATATGAGGGGGCTGATAAATCGGCTGAGATAAGGATGTGATCCTTGACCTTTGAACCTGATCTGGGTAATGCCAGCGTAGGAATTATAATTTTTATGGATAATATATTATATGAAAAGATAAACGCGAGCATATACTTAGGTGTATGCTCTTTTTTATGTAATGATTTATATTTTGCGAACAAAGATAACTTTAGAGGGGGAGAGTAGATGAAAAAGGTATTGACGATTGCTGGCTCTGATAGTAGCGGAGGCGCAGGAATTCAAACTGATTTAAAAACTTTTGCTGCATATGGAGTATATGGTATGAGTGTGATAACAGCCATAACAGCACAAAATACGATAGGAGTTCTCGGTGTTGAAAGTGTTTCGGAAAAAATGGTAAGAGAACAAATAAGGGCAATATTCGATGATATAGAAGTTGACGCTATAAAAGTTGGTATGCTTTCAGATATAAATATAATAAAAATAGTAGCAGACGCAATATCTGTTTATAGGGTAAATAATGTTGTAGTAGATCCTGTAATGATTTCTACTTCTGGATTTGATCTTATAAACTCGCAAGCAAAGAGCGTTCTTGTAAATGAACTTCTTCCTAAAGCAAATTTGATTACACCAAACTTATCCGAAGCTCAATGTATATTGTATCAGATAGACAAAAATAATAAATTAAAAATATCAAATTCAAAAGATATGGTAGATGCAGGTAAAATAATTTCTGATTTTACTAAAAATCATGTTTTGATAAAAGGTGGGCATCTAGAAGATAGACCATGTGATGTACTGGTTACTAAAGATAAGGAAGTATTCTTTTATGATAATGAAAGAATAAATACCAAGAATACTCATGGAACAGGTTGTACTTTATCCTCTGCAATAGCATCAAATCTTGCATTAGGATACCCAATAGAAAAAGCAGTTGCTAATGCTAAAAAATTTATAACGGATGCTATAAGAAATTCTCTTGATATTGGTCATGGATGTGGGCCAACAAATCCCATGGGAGAAATATATAAAGAACTTAAAATGATAGATAAGTAAATTTTAATATTAGAATCATTAATGAAAACAATTTTTGTAATATAAGTATGATTTTAAAAATTAAAAATAAAATTTGAATACAGAATTTTATGAAATAAATGAGTTAGAAGATGACGTGAAAGCGACTATATAATTGGAGGATGTCATGAATAAAGATAAATTGATAGAAAAATTATGTGAAGCTATAAAAAAAGTAAGGGAGAAAAATCCACTTGTTGAACAGGTAACAAATTACGTTACTATAAATGATTGTGCCAATGTAACTCTTTCAATAGGAGCATCTCCTGTTATGGCCGATGGAAAAGAAGAGGTAGAGGGATTTACCCAAATAGCTAATAGCCTTGTGCTAAACTTTGGGATTATAGATGTACAGCCCTTAGAGACTATTATTAAAGCAGGAAAAACAGCTAATGATAATGACATACCAATAGTTTTTGATCCAGTAGGTATGGGAGCTATTGAGTATAGAGATAGAGCAATTTTAGAACTATTGGAAAATGTCCACATGAGTGTTATCAAGGGTAACGCAGGTGAAATTATGGCGCTTGCAGGAAAAAGTGGAGTTACAAAAGGAGTGGATTCATTGGCTGAAAGTAGTGAAGCTATTGAATCGGCAATTAAAATTGCAAATAAATATAGATGTACCTGTGCTGTTACAGGGAAGATAGATATAATTACCGATGGAAGATACCTAGTTAAAATAGAAAATCAATCGGATATTTTATCATATATTACAGGTACAGGTTGTATGATAGCATCTTTAGTAGGAAGTTTCTTGGGAGCAGAGAATACCCCACTTGTAAGTGCAGTTGCTGGAGTGATGGCGATGAGCATTTCAGGTGAAAAGGCGCTGGAGAGAGAAGAAAAAGAAAAAAATGGAATTGCTAGTTATAGGGTAGATGTTATGAATAATATATATCATTTTGACCCGGATACTATAAAGAAGTATGCAAAGATAAGCATAGAAAAGATAAATCATAAGTTTTCAATGTATTTAATAACTGATGAAAAATCTTGTCTTGGAAAAGATTTATATCAATGTGTTGAAGAAAGTATAAAGGGTGGTGCAAATATTGTACAGCTTAGAGAAAAAGATTTAGGAACAAGGGATTTCTTTGATAGAGCAGTTAAAATTAAGGAAATATGCCACAAACATAATGTAGCTATGGTTATAAATGACAGAATAGATATTGCTCTAGCAGTTGATGCAGATGGTGTTCACCTCGGACAGTCAGATATGCCAATTGAAATAGCAAAAAAACTTATTGGATATAACAAAATAATTGGAATTTCTGCAGGAAATTTAGAAGAAGCAAAGGAAGCAGAAAAAAATGGAGCAGATTATATTGGAGTAGGTGCAGTTTTTGCTACATCTACTAAAAAAGATGCTGATGGAATAGGCAGAGAGACTCTTAAAGAAATTACAGACAAAGTAAGTATACCAGTTCTTGCTATAGGTGGTATAAAAGTAGAAAATATGGATTACTTAAAAGGAACAAATATTGATGGTATTTGTGTAATATCAGATATATTAAAAAGCGATGACTGTAAAAAAAGAACAGAAGAATTAGTAGAAAAATTCAATGAAATAAAGTAATAAAAATCTAGTCTAGTAATATTACTAAGAACTTAATAAATGATTGGAACGAAATTTCAATGAAAGTTGTATTTTGTAAAAATAAACAAAAATCTTGGAGGTAAGTGTAATGTATAAGACACAAATGGAAGCTGCTAAAAAGGGTATTTTAACAGAAGAAATGAAGAGAGTTGCAGAAAAGGAATATATGGATCCTGAATTGCTAATGAATAGGGTAGCAGAAGGAAAGATTGCTATACCAGCAAATAAAAACCATAAAAATTTAAAAGCTGAGGGTGTAGGAGAAGGTTTAAGCACTAAGATTAATGTTAATCTTGGAATATCTAGAGACTGCCCAGATGTAGATAAGGAATTAGAAAAGGTTCAAAAAGCAATAGAAATGGATGCAGAAGCAATAATGGATCTTAGCTCATTTGGAAAAACAGAAGAATTTAGAAAAAAACTTGTAAATATGTCAACAGCAATGGTTGGTACTGTTCCAGTATATGATGCAATAGGATTTTATGACAAGGAACTTAAAGATATAACTGCAGATGAATTTCTTGATGTTGTAAGAAAGCATGCAAAAGACGGTGTAGACTTTGTTACTATACACGTCGGTATGAACAGAGAAGCAATGGAAATATTTAAGAGAAATAAGAGAAAGATGAATATAGTTTCAAGAGGTGGTTCTCTTATGTATGCATGGATGGAACTAAATAATGCAGAAAATCCTTTCTATGAAAAATTTGATGAACTTCTTGAAATATGTCAGGAATATGATGTTACACTAAGTCTTGGAGATGCTTTGAGACCGGGGTGTCTTGCAGACTCAACTGATGCAGACCAGATAAAGGAACTTATTACATTAGGTGAGCTTACTTTAAGAGCATGGGAAAAGAATGTTCAGGTAATAATAGAAGGACCAGGACACGTTGCAATAGATGAAATAGAAGCAAATGTATTAATGGAAAAGAAACTTTGTCATGGTGCTCCTTTCTATGTTCTAGGACCTATAGTAACTGATATAGCTCCAGGATATGATCATATAACATCAGCTATAGGTGGTGCAATAGCAGCATCTGCCGGCGTTGACTTTTTGTGCTATGTTACGCCAGCAGAACACCTAAGACTACCTAGTCTTGATGATATGAAGGAAGGTATTATAGCTACTAAGATAGCAGCTCATGCAGCTGACATAGCTAAGAAGGTTCCTCATGCAAGAGATTGGGACAATAAGATGGCAGAAGCAAGACATAAACTTGACTGGGAAGCTATGTTTGATATTGCAATAGATGAAGAAAAGGCAAGAAGATATAGAAAAGAATCAACACCAGAACATAACGATAGCTGTACAATGTGCGGAAAGATGTGTTCAGTTAGAACTATGAATAAGGTAATGCAAGGAAAAGATTTAAACATATTGAGAGAGGACTAAAAATAGGATATTAGCTTGAAAAATAAGTTTTAAATTGTTTTAAATAGATATATTATAAATATTAAAAATAAGTTTAGTAAAAATTCCTAATAAAAATTACAATAACGAGACCCCCCTTTTTAGGGGGTTTTGTTATTAAAAGATAGGAAGTGTAGATTTTTATTTTGAAAAGTTGTATAATACAGTTTGGGAATGATAATTTAAAAATCAAATGAAATTGTGATTTGACTATATGTAAATGGGTAAATATATAGAATATATAGACAAAAGATATCTTTTATATTTTATATGAATTATATAGATATATCTAATATGTGAAAGGAGCACACAGATGAGTGAATTTATAATTGCGCTTCACGTATTGGTATTTTTAGCTCATGATAAGAAATCAAGGTCGAGCGAAGAACTTTCAGAAAATCTATGCACTAATCCTGTAAGAATAAGAAAAGTTATGTCAAAATGCAAAAAAAGTGGATTGGTTGTTACTAAAGCAGGTGTAAATGGCGGCTATATGATTGCTAGAGATGGCAAGGATATAAACCTTAGAGAGATATATGAAGCCGTTGGAGTACAAATTATAGAGTCTAAATGGCATTCAGGTGACATTGAATCAGACTGCTTAATAGCAAGTGGAATGTCAGAATATGTAGATGAACTTTTCTCTAGTTTGAATGAAGAAGTAGTGAAGTTGCTTGAGCTGATTACTTTAGATGTGGTTGAGAATAAATTGCGTGAAATTAAAGAAAGAAAAGAAATTTAATGAGATGTCATAATGACAAAAAAGAAATAAAATGGAATATGAAAATAGAAGTTTAAAGGCTTCTATTTTTTGTTTTTTAAAATGACAAAATTATTGTTTTGTGATATTATTAGTAGGGAATACTCTATTTGAGAAAGGGGGCAAAGTATGGCTTCGGGTAGCAAAAAGAATACAAAATATACTTATAAAGGAAATAATAAAAAAGCAGATAATAAATATGCAAATATATTTCAAGATTTGAGCGAAAAAGAAGAAATATATAAATCAAATGCTTTAAGTAGAATCCATGAAAAAAATGATGGAGAAGAAGTTGATGTAGACTCTGAAGAGCTTGTTGTAAGAACAATATCAGCTAAAGAAGCGAAACTTAATGCTAAAAAAAGAAGACAGACTGCTAAAAATACAAAGAAATTAGCGACTAGAAAATCGTCTCCTATAACTGAGAGTGCAAAAAGAAATCAGTTTAACAAGCAGAAAAGCATAGAAATGCTTAAAAAACAAAAGTTAGATGAAAAGAATAAGGAGCTTGATGATCCAAATTTAAATAATGGACAAAATACTGAAACTTTTGACTTTGAAGGACATTCACTTGATATAGATAATAACACTTCTGTAGAGCCTACAGAAAAGGGAATTACAGATGTAAGTGAATATATAGATGAAGATGAGTTCATAAGGCAGAAGGCTAGAGAGAGAGCTCAGATGGATAAGTCTAAAGTTGAAATATACAAGGAATATTCTGATTTCGAAAGAGTTACTCCCAAAAAGGATGTAAAGAAAAAAGAAAATGAAAATAAAAATAAGAATGAAGACAAATTGAGTGTTTCAAAGGAAAGCGACGATTCGAAAACAAAGGAAATAAAGCTTGAAGATAAGGAAAATGGCTATATTGAAGATAAAACTGCTATTTTTGAAATAGAAAAGGCAGAGGAAAAAGTTAAGGCCAGAGAAAGAGAAATCGAGGAAATCCTTAAGCTTAAGGATTCGACACTTGGTGAAAACAGAAGAAATTCTTCAGCAAATAGAAAAGAGAGAGACAAAACAAGTAGAAGCAATAGAAATAAAGAACTTTCTGAAAGAAAGGCTAGACAGAACAAAACAAAAATTAATTACAAAAAGCTTATAGGTTTAGTAGTTGTAGTTTTGGTGGCTGTTTTAGGAGTTTCAGCAGCTATGGGTAAATTTAAAAATGATAGTACAAAAACAAAAACAAATAATGCTGTAACAACTCCTAAGAAAGAAGATACTAGCAAAGTTGAAGAAAAGAAAGAAACTATTGAAGACAAGAAAGAAACTATTGAAGACAAGAAAAGAAAGCTTGAAGCAATGAGAGACAAACTTAATGCAGATGAGGCAAAGAGACTTGATTATATAGTTGAAAATATAAATTCTTATCCAGAAGCTCTTATAGATCAGTTGATATCAAATCATGAGATAGTAGATTTTGTATATAGCTATAAGGACAAGGATAAGTACAATGAAAAGCCAATAAGATCAGGAATTACATCAAGTTATTATGTAGATGGAGATGTTCCACTATTCCTTCAATGGGATAGAAGATGGGGTTATAGACCTTATGGAAAAGATATTATAGGACTTACAGGTTGTGGACCTACATCGCTTGCAATGGTAATCAAGCATTTTGATAAGAATGCAGACATTAATCCATATGATGTAGCTAAATACAGTCAAGATAATGGATATATATCAAAAGATAACTTTACAAGTTGGAAATTATTTGAAACGGGTCTTAAAAAGTACGGTCTTGAATCAAGAGACGTAGTTCCTGTAGAAGCAAAAATGAAGAGAGCACTTGATAATGGACAAATATTATTAGTAAGTGTTAAGCCGGGGATATTTACTCAGAGAGGTCATATTATAGTTATAAAGGGCTATAATAGCAATGGTGATTTCCTAATAAACGACCCTAACAGTATAATAAATACAAATAAAACATGGTCATATGATGAATTAAAGGATCAAATAAGAAAAATATGGGCAATTAGTCCTATAGGATCTTCTTCTAATGGAGAAGAAAGTTCAAATGAAAATAATACTACGACAGATAATACAAATGAGTCACAAAATGATTCAAATAATTCAAGTGGTAGTGCAGATGATCCAAGTATAATTCAGGATATTGATTAAAAAATAGTAAAGTTGATAAAAATTAACTAGCAATTTGATACTTAAAATAATACTATAAGTATACATGGTTTGTGAAACTTAAATAATGTAGAATAAGATATATTTTTATAAAAAGATACCGAAAAAATTTTGGTTCTTTGTCAAATAGTGTTGATGAAAAAATATCATATAATTTAATCTAA
>Michael_p1__coassemble_760_pt1 | contig 63871 bp, 56 predicted proteins | sample Michael_p1__metabat2_high_PE_009 | metagenome-assembled genome bin Michael_p1 | reverse complement strand
AACTATAATTATATAAAAAATTAACGAAAATATAATAAAATTTAAGAAAATAGAAAAAAAGTTTTTCTTTTAAAGAAAAACATGATAATATAAAAAAGCCTATTTTAATACTTATATTATGTAATTTACTATTTTATACATTTCTTTCCATTGTTAAGAATTAGTCGTTATTAATATTTTTATCTATTATAGATATAATGGTATTAGAAAATAAGAACAAGATAATGACTGTGATTCAATAGAGATGTATAAGAGCCGATTACAAGAGTCGATTGAATATAATGATATATAGTTTTATCGAGTTAAGTATATAGGTGAATATATTAGAATTTATTAAGGAGGGATATGAATGGATTTTTACAATTTTGAAAGTAGAGAGTTAAGACTTCTTAATATACTGGAAGGCAGTCAGATAGTAAAAGAATCATATTTAAAAAGTTTATTTTCAGTAAGTTTAAAAACAATAAATAATGATGTGAAAGCCCTTAACGGTTTGTTTAAAGACTTGGCTGTTATAAGGCATGATAAAGAGCGATACTCAATGTTTATTATAGATTTAGAAAAATATTTATTGAGAAAAAATGAAATCTATAAGTCAAGAATAGATTTTAATAGTGTGAAAATTAGAATGTCCTATATATTTGTAAAGTTGGCTACCAATAAAAGTTATATTATGGATGATTTAACTGAAGAAATGTCAATTAGCAAGAGCACTCTAAATAGTGATATATCAAAGCTTAAACAAGTTTTAAAACCTTATAGGATAAGTATAGAAAGCAAGACAAATAAGGGGATATGGTTAGAAGGAAGCGAAATAGATATTAGATTCTGCGTAATGGAGAATATGTTTCGATATGCTTACAAGGAAAACCTTTTTGAAATTTCCGATGAAGCAAGGATAAAAGAAATATTGAAAAAGTACGATGTGGAGACATCTCTTATAAAGTCACTAATGAAATATCTTACAGTATCTATAGACAGATATCAGGCAGGATTTTTAGTAGAAATGAATGATAACGATGAAGAAATTCTAGATAATTACTATCTTTCAATAGTAGATGAAATAAGCGATTATATAAAAGAAAAATACTTAATAAAACTTCCTGACGAAGAAAAAGCATTTATTTCAATATGTTTTATTACTAGCAATATAAGCATCAATATAAGAAAACTAGAAGATAACTTAGATAATTACACTGAATACAATAATCTTGTTGAAAATATTTTAAATGATATAGAAGAAGTATACGGTGTAAATATAGATAGAAAATATGTAAATAAAGAGTTCATGTATCATCTTTTTTTCATGATAAAAAGAATACAGTATGGAATAAGAAGTAGAAATGAGCTAAAAGAAAAAATAAAAGAAAAATATGTTATTTCATATAAAATGGCAAAGACGGCAAGTAAAACAATAGAAAGAAATTATCCCTATAAAGTATGTGATGATGAAGTTGCTTTCCTTGCAATGTATTTTGAGTTATTTGTAAACAATATGAATAGCAAAAAAAGTTTGAATGCACTTTTAATATCTGACTCTAGTAATTTGTGTAAAAAGTTGATGATTCAAGAAATAAAGAAGCAACAAGGCGGAAACATAAATATTACACATACAAGTAGTAGTGAATTAGATAGAAATCTAGATGAATATGATTTTGTAATTTCAACTATTAGAAAGGACATTGATACTCAAGCACCTGTAATATATCAAGATGAGATTTTAGATATATCTTATGTTTGTAGAAGAATAGATGCCCTAAGAATTTTAGGTAAAGATATTACTTTAGTAAGAGGTCTTGATTCAATATTGATAAGTTCTCTTACTGAAGAAACATTTTACATAGCCAATAGTAAAAAAACATATTCGGAAAATATAGGAAATGTTTTAGATGATCTTTATGAAAAAAACATAATAGATGAGGAATTTAGACAAACTATTAATCAAAAAATAAAAAGCAGTGCATCGCTTTTTACAAAGAAAATAGCAGTTCCCCATGCAGTTAATAAGTCCACTGATGATATTGTAGTATCAATGATTGTTTCAAAAAATGGTACATCAGACTATCCAGATTTGAGATTGATTATACTTCTGGGAATACCTGAAGAAGCTGATAGCAGTACGCTTTTAGTAAGATTGTATGAGGAAATAACAACTGTAATTAGAGATGAAAAATTTATAGAAGGCATCGGTAATGTAGAAGATTACCATAGAGTGGTTGATTACTTTATACATAATTCAAACAATATAAATGATATAAGTAATGGAATATAAAGGAGGTATGACTTTGAACCTTATTGTAATAGGAATACTTTTTGTTTTGGCATTTATAATGCAATATGCTTTCACTTTGATTCAGATGAAAAGCTTTAAAGTAAGTTATAGAAATCTTAGAAGAAAAGGAAGAGTTGTAATAGGCAAGAAAAAAGGTGCATATAGGGCAGGGGCAATAGTTATGATGGCAATTGATGATAATAACTTTGTTATAGATACTGAGTATATGCAGGGAACAACTATCTTTGCAAGATTTAAAAAACTGGATTGTTTAAATGGATACAATATTGAAGAGATAGATTTAGAACTATGTAAAGAAAAAGGTTTATCAAACTCTTTAAAAAACTCAATTGTAGATGGAGTTACAAACTTCAAGAAGATAATGAGTGGCGAAGAAATAGAAATGCCGAAAAGTCCTTTAGGTAAATTGGCTGACAAGGTAAAGACAGTATAGTCAAAGTCAATTAATTAGTTAATAATGCACAAAGGTGTATAAAAATATAAAATCAGGAGGAAAGATTATGGATGTAATAGTAAACCTAGCATCAAGTTTTACAGGATTATTCGAGGCAGGAGGTAAGGTATTTGTAAGTTGGGTAGTAGGAATAGTTCCTAAGGTTCTTTTACTACTTGTTTTCATGAATGCATTAATAGCATTTATAGGACCTAAAAAGGTTGAAAAGTTTGCAAAAATTTGTTCAAAAAATGTAATACTAGCATATGGAATATTACCGTTTTTATCAGCATTTATGTTAGCAAATCCAATGGCATTATCAATGGGTAAGTTCCTTCCAGAAAGAATGAAGCCAAGTTATTATGCGTCAGCTTCATATCACTGTCACACTAACAGTGGTGTTTTCCCTCATATCAATGTAGGAGAAATATTTATATATCTAGGAATAGCAAACGGTATTACAACATTAGGGCTTAATGTATCAGATCTTGCTGTAAGATATATGCTTGTAGGTCTAGTAATGAACTTCTTTGCAGGATGGGTTACAGACTTTACAACTAAGTTTGTAATGAAGCAGCAGAATATAGAATTAAGTAATGAAATCAAGCACTAAAAATATAGCATAGTTTGCAGTACTATTAAGAAGATTTGAGAGAGGATGAGAGATATGAGTTATAAAAGCATAAAAGTTTCAAAAGGTCCAGGAGGATTCGGTGGACCTTTAGTAGTAAAGCCAGAAGAAGGTAAAGATGTATTACTTTATATAACAGGAGGCGGAGCTGAACCTAAGATAGTAGAAAAGATAGTAAATATTACAGGTTGTAGAGCAGTAAATGGATTTAAGAGCTCTGTTCCAGAAGAAGAAATATTTATGGTAATAATAGATTGTGGTGGAACACTTAGATGTGGAATTTATCCACAGAAGAGAATACCTACTATCAATATTATGCCTGTTGGACCAAGTGGACCATTAGCCAAGTTTATAAAGGAAGATATATATGTTTCAGCAGTAGGTCTTGATGAAGTAGAAGCAGCAGAAGCTACTGAAGAAGTTAAAGTTGCAAATACAGAAGAAAAGAAAGAAACAAAGAGAGAATTTAAATACAGTGCAGACAAAAAGGTTAGTCAGACTCTAGGAGAAAAGGGAAAATCTTCAATTATACAAAAGATTGGTCTTGGAGCTGGTAAGGTAATAAATACTCTTTATCAGTCAGCTAGAGATGCAGTTCAATCAATGATAACAACAATACTTCCATTTATGGCATTCGTTGCAATGCTTATAGGTATAATACAGGCATCAGGATTCGGTGACTGGTTTGCCAAATTGCTAACACCACTAGCAGGAAATATTATAGGATTAGTAATATTAGGATTTATATGTTCTATTCCATTCTTATCAGCACTACTTGGACCTGGGGCAGTTATAGCACAGATCGTAGGTACATTAATAGGTGTAGAAATAGGTAAGGGAAATATACCACCAAACCTTGCATTACCAGCATTATTTGCAATAAATACTCAGTGTGCTTGTGACTTTATACCAGTAGGTCTTGGTCTTGCAGAAGCTGAACCAGAAACTGTTGAAGTCGGAGTTGTATCTGTACTTTATTCAAGATTTATAGTTGGTGTTCCAAGAGTTGTAGTAGCTTGGTTAGCAAGTTTTGGACTATATTCATAAAATTAAAAATTAAAAAAATCCAATAAAAATAAAAATTAGATCAGCAAAATAAAGTTTTGTGAAATTATTAAGTAAATAAAATGAGGTGAAGAGATGATAATATACGATAACAATATTAAGAATATGGGGAGCATGGTAGAGGCTTTTGGAAATGAAATGGCTATACTTTTTGGCGATAATGCTCCAGATACTCTAAAGGATTACTGCTATACAATAGATGTAAAGGATGCAGATGACAAGATTGAAGTAGGAGATACAATCATTATAGATGATGAAAAGTTTTCAATTAAGGCTATTGGAGATCTTGCACAGAAAAATCTTGAAGCATTAGGACATTTAACTATTAATTTCACAGGAGATGAAAGTGGTCTTTTACCAGGGGCTATAGTAGTAGAAAAGAAAGATTGTCCAAAGATAAATATAGGCACAAGAATAGTTATAGAAAAGTAAGATTATTGGCAGTAAAAACAAGCAGATAAAAAATAGCAAATGTAGTAATTTAATAAAGTAAAACCTTGAAAAAATATAAAAATAAAAACAGTGAACAAAACCTTTAAAAAACATAGGGAGGACAGATTATGAGTTGGTTAGAGTTAGAAGAAAAAACAGTTATAGTAACTGGTGGAGCATCAGGAATAGGAAAAGCTGTAGTAGATGAATTTCTAAGACAGGGATGTAATGTTGTTGTAAGCGATATTACAGAAAAAGAATCAGATAATCCAAAGCTTTCATATGTGAAGTGTGATGTAACAAAAAGAGAAGACGTTAAGAATATGATAAAGTTTGCAGTAGAAAAATATTCTACAATAGATGTACTAGTAAACAATGCTGGTATTAATATACCATGTTTATTATGTGATTACGGAGTAGAAGATAGCAAGCACGAACTAAATGATCAGATATACGATAGAGTAATGGATATAAATGTAAAGGGTGTTTATCTATGCTCTCAGGAAGTTTCAAGAGTATTCAGAGAAAAGGGTAAGGGTGTAATTATCAATATGTCATCTGAATCAGGAATTGAAGGTTCTGAAGGACAGAGTATATATGCAGCAAGTAAAAATGCTGTAAATTCATTTACAAGATCATGGTCAAAAGAACTAGGAAAATACAATATAAGAATAGTAGGAGTTGCGCCTGGAATTCTTGAAGCTACAGGTCTTAGAACACTTGCATATGAAGAAGCACTTGCATATACAAGAGGAGTAACAGTAGAAAAGATAAGAGAAGGATATGTAAGCACTAAGACTACACCACTTGGAAGAGATGGAAAGCTTTCTGAAGTTGCAGACCTTGTAACATTCTTATCAAGTGACAGAGCAAGCTATATTCATGGAACAACTATCACTATAGGTGGTGGAAAGACTAGAGGATAGTAATTAATAGACAACTGTTTGCAGAAAGGTGGAAAAGATGAAGAAAGCCGTAATATTTGATATGGACGGACTTATGTTCGACACAGAAAAACTGTCTGTAGATATGTGGTTATATGCAGCAGAAAAGCAAGACTATAAAATGCCTAGAGCAGTTGCACTTAGCATTTTAGGTTCAAATAAAGAACAGATATACAGCACTTTTAGAGAATACTTTAAAGATAATGAGAAATTTGATGTAGACAGATATATGGATGATTACTACAAATATATGGGGGCACACTTGTTCAAAGACGGTCCTGAAAAAAAATACTATATAGAGGAAATTCTGAAGTATCTAAAAGATAATAAGATTCCAGTTGCTGTGGCATCATCATCTGAAAAAGAGTATATCAATAATAATCTAGAAAAAACAAATTTGACAGACTATATTGATGAGATTGTTTCAGGATGTGAAGTTGAAAAAAGCAAACCAAATCCAGATATATTTCTCAAAGCAGCAGAAAAGCTATCTGTAAAGCCGGAAGAATGTATTGTGCTAGAAGATTCTAAAAATGGAATACTAGCTGGAAATAGTGCAAATATGACAGTAATAATGGTACCTGATCTTTATGAGGCAGAAGAAAGTATCAAAGATAAAATTGATTATATAGCTAAAGATCTATCGGAAGCAAAAAAAATAATAGAAAATTTAATAGTTTAAACTGAAAAAATTAAAAGAAAAAGGGATATGTGTTTAACATATCCCTTTTATATATAAAATTATTTATTGGTTATCTTTTAATTCTTCTTCAATTTCTAGAATAGAATCCTTTTTATCTGAATAGGTAGCCAGTAGTGATAAGCAAGCTGTAATCATTATTATCCCAACTTGATTTCCATTTTGTGGAAGAAGAAGAGTAGCTTCACCTGAAAGTAGAAATACAAGTGAGGCTAAGGAAAAATAAATCTTAGCGGCTTCAATAAATACTATAAATAAAATCCTAAACATAATATCGATCCCTCCTCTTCGATATAGAAAATACAAGTTTATTGTGTTTAACTATATTATAGCAGAAAAGGGATAAAAATAGAATAATGTTAAGTCTAGATAGCTTTAAATTAATTATTTAAAAAATAATGTCATAAAAAGCTTATACTATATTAATTATATAAAAGCAGTTAAATTCATATTTAAAAGTAAATGCGTTTTAAAATATTAAAAAAGGTATTTACAAAAAGAGCTTTATAAAAATAAAAATCTATATAAAAAATATATTTATCATTCTACAAAGCGTATAAAGAACTAATAAAAATCTATATGTTTATTATATAAATATAAATAATAAACAAAAGTTTTAAAATATGTAAAAATTTTTATCTAAGAAAATACATAACACATAAATTTGTTGAAAAAAGGTCTTTAAATGGGAAGTTCTAATTAAAAAAATACCCCCTGCTAGTATTGATGCAGAGAGTATTCTATACTTTATGCCTGTAGGTTGAAAGGCTTGTGCACATTCTTAAAATGTTATTCAAAATATCTTAATTAGATAATTTAGACTTATATTTATAAACATTATAAATTATCTATGATCCTTTACAGTCATTATAGCATTTTTCATATACAAATAGTCGATTATATGAAAAATTGTGATAATTTTCTAAATTTCTTTTTAGTTAGAATTTACAATTTTAAGAAGTCTAGGTGCTACAAGGGATACAACTATACAACTAAAGATGTCTTTTGCAATGGCAAAAGGAAAAAGGCTAGCAAGACATGCCCAATAAGGTATAGGATTGTGCATAACATTTTTTAGAATAAAATATGTATATACTGTTCCTATTAAGTATGTAACGAGCATTGCTAAAATACAACCAGCAATAAGCTTTCCAACTGATTGAGTGCCAAACTTTTCTCTAGTAAGACCTACTATATATGAGGCAGCTATGAAGGCTATTAGATATCCAAAAGTAGGTTTGAGTAGATATCCAAGACCACCACCTTCTGTAAATATAGGAAATCCTATAAGACCTATTACAACATAAAGCAATGAAGCTAAGGCACCTCCTTTTGATCCAAGTATCATTCCTGCAAGCAGAACAAAAGTAAACTGCAAAGAGAATACTGTAACAGGAAGAGGGATTCTTATAAAGGCTCCAATTGCGATTAGTGCTGTAAAAAATGAACAAAGAATCATTGTCTTTGTATTTAATTTTGTTTTTACCAAAACAATACCTCCAAAATGGACTGATTATTAATATATAAATAAAGTCCTGAAAATTTAAATTACAAGTGATATTTAATAGTTTACCATAATAAAAGAGTATTGTAAACCTATAAAAAAATATAGTTTACAATACTCTTTTATTCCAAGATATTCTAATATATGGGAATAGAAAAAGGACTGAAAAATCAGTCCTTTTTTGAGTATGGTTAAATTAATTAATAATATGAAATGTTTGCTAACTAATTAAGAGACTCAGATACTTCTGTAAATATTACACCAAGTCCATATGCACCAGCGTCTGGATATCCAATACTTCTGTCGCCTACAGTACCAGCTCTACCCATTCTTGCTGCTATTTTTTCAGTGGATTTTGCTCCTTCAACTGCAGCCTTTGCACCTTCCTTAAGAATTTCTATTATATCCATAGAATCATCATTAGCAAGTTCTGCTATTTTGTCTGCACATGGAGCAAGAGCATCTACAAGAGTTTTATCTCCTACTACTGCACCTCTACCAAAAGATCTTTCTCCAGTCTTTTGAACACCCCTAACAGCTGCCTGCATCATATCTGCAAAATCTTTAGAAGTAAGTTCAATCTTGTCTCCTACTTTCTTTCCTGCTGAACGGAATGCAGATCCCCATATTGGACCTGAAGCACCACCACAGTATTCCATGATAACCATTGAGCATGCATCAAGGAATTCACCTATATTATTGCTGCAATTAGCAAGTATATCTTGCCATTCGCGCTTTAATTGCTTGAATCCTTTAGCTACACTCATACCGAAGTCACCATCACCTGCATGAGCATCTAGCTCACAGAATGGAACTTCATTTTTTATTATACATTCACTCATCTTGTCAACAATGTACTTCATGTTATTTAAAGATATTTTGTTGTTTTCAATTTTTGCATGAGACTGGTCTATTGTCATTTCATGGCTAACTTCTACATTTTGTTGATCGTTAAGTTTCATGTTCACATATGGGATGCTTTCAACAGGGCCGTCAACCTTAAAAGCAGGTGTGTTGCTTTCAGAATCTATTAATTCTTTAAGCTGGTCATCCATTTTTAGAAGGGAAACAGATGCTCCTGCCATATCTATACTTGTCATATAGTTTCCAACGAAAGTACGGTATACCTTGATATTCTTTTCAGAAAGTACACGAGTTACTGAGTTGTTTAATAGATAAAGTTCCTGTAGAGGAGTTGCGCCAAACCCATTTACAAGTAAAGTAGCTTCATCTCCTGATTTAAGGTTTAATTCTTTTATTAGAGAAGTAACCATTCTTTCTGCTATTTCATCGGCAGAGATTACTTTTTCTCTCTTTATTCCTGGTTCGCCGTGGATACCAACACCGTATTCCATTTCATCATCGGCTATATCAAATGTTGGAGTACCCTTAGCTGGTACAGTACAAGATGAAAATGCAAATCCTATACTTCTAACATTAGCTATTGCATTTTCAGCAGCAGCTTTAACTTCCTCTAGCTTCATGCCCTTTTCAGCAGCAGCACCTGCTACTTTGTGAACAAGAACAGTACCTGCCACACCACGACGACCTACTGTGTATAAACTATCGTTAACAGCTATGTCATCATCGACCTTTACAAAGTCAACCTTTATACCATCTTCTTCAGCCAAGTGAGCAGCATTTTTAAAGTTCATCATGTCACCACTATAGTTCTTGATTATAAGTAAAGTACCTTCATCACTTGCTGTCTTTTTAATTGCCTTATAGATTTGTATCTGAGATGGAGAAGCAAAGATATCTCCACATACTGCAGCATCTAACATACCCTTACCAATAAAACCAGCATGGGCAGGTTCATGACCACTTCCACCACCACTTATAAGGCTTACTTTATTTTTATTGATATCTTTTTTCTTTAATATTTTATATTTTTGAACGAACTCTAATTCAGGATGTGCCATTGCCATACCATTGCACATTTCTATTACGACTGTTTCTGCCTTGTTAATTATTTTTTTCATTTCAAATTACCTCCTTGTGAGAACATATTTCTCTATTACCTTAAATTTATTTTATTAATTGTCAATTTTAAATAAGAAAGCGCAAATGCCTTCTATGTCTAGCTAAGAAATAGATCTTCTTAGTTTTTATAATGTATAGATATTCTATACTTCAGAATACTTAATCAAAATTCTGAACTAAAGAATATATCAACCCGGCCTATAAATATTAGGCGTTTTCAATAGACCGGGTCATTTTCAATTGGCTAAATATATTTTTTGTTATGTGACTTAACTTAGATTAAGTATCTAGTCTTTTGCGATTTATAAAAGACCAGCTTTGTACTTTCTACCTATTTCATCAGCAGCCTTAATTGATGCTGCAACATTTTCTATTGTAATAGGGAATGGCATTGCATATATTGATTCTTCAGGTATACAAGCCTTCTTTGCAACTTCTATAAGCTCCTCATCAGTGATTTCAGTTACACCTATATCTTCAAGACAAACAGGAAGACCTATAGCATCACAGAAATCAAGAACTTCTAGTATTTCTTCCATAGGAGTGTTTTCAAGAGCTAACTGGCAAAGAGTACCGAAAGCAACTTTTTCTCCGTGGAAGTATCCGTGAGTTCCTTCAAGTATTGTAAGACCATCATGGATTGCATGAGCTGCAGCAAGACCACCACTTTCAAATCCTAAACCAGAAAGAAGAATATTAGTTTCTATTATATTTTCTAATGCTGGAGTAACAGCGTTAATATCACTTGCCATCTTAGCCTTTATACCATCTGTCATAAGGTTTTCATAACAAGCCTTAGCAAGTACAAAAGCTGCATTTGTTCCTCTAGCTTCTGGACAAAGTCCTTCTCTTACACCACAAGGTAAACCTGCATTTACCTTAGTAAATGATTGAACATTTGCTCTTGCTTCAAAGTAAGTAGATAGGGCATCACCCATACCAGATACAATGAAACGAGTAGGTGCGTTTGCAATAACCTTAGTGTCTATAAGTATTACACTTGGACTCTGCTTGAAGTATGCGTAGTCATCAAAAGCACCGTCTGGAGTATATAAAACTGCTGAATGGCTTGTTGGAGCATCAGTAGCTGCTATTGTAGGAACTATGATAAGGTTATCCCCCTCAGCAACACACTTAGCAGTATCTATTGCCTTACCACCACCTAGACCGATTGTACAGTCGCAGTTCTTTTCTTTAGCTAATTCTTGTAGACGCTTAACTTCTTGTCTAGAACACTGACCACAGAAACCGCTTTCTACAAATGTAATATTAAACTTCTTCTTTGTTTCTTCAAGCTGAGTTTTTACTCTTTCAACATCATCTGGATGTGCTATTAATAAAGCAGACTTTCCATAAGTCTGAACAAAATATCCTAAGTTTAATAATTCGTCTTCACCCTGAACATATTTAGTAGGGCATATTAATGCTTTTCTCATAATTTACCTCCGAAATTTTTGAATAATTTTTTAATGGTTTTTGAAATTTTTTAACTTTATACTATTTTTATACGTTATATAAGGTTTATATATGTTCGAAAACTATCGAAATGTTTTCCTTGATTACATAATAGCATAGAAAAAAAGCTTAATCATTAGATAAAAATGTCATATAATTATACTTTTATATCGTAATTTATTTCCATAATATATAAAATAGTGCTTTTTTTACTTAAAAATTGTAAAATGTTATTGATTTTACAAAGATTAATAGATATAATTAAATAGTGAAGAAAGCTAATAATCATCTTCTTTTGTGAAAAGGTTTTTCATGGTAGGGGAAAATGATAATGTCTAGAAGATAGTAAAATCAATGATTTTACAAAAATAATTAGTATAGATAAAACATATAATATAAAATATACAGATTGCTTTTTATTATAGAAAAAAGAAATAAATAAGGTATCATTTTTATGAATATATGCTAAAAATGATAAAAAAATATCATTTAGGCTGGAGGTAAAGAAATTGTTTATAATAGAGGATATTTTTGGAAATGAGTCTTGGGAAAAATTACAGGATTCATTAGTAGATGTAACAAAATTGGCAATTACAATATCAAATTATAGTGGCGAGCCAGTTACAAAACACAGCGGTTGTCATGAATTTTGTCAAAAAGTGAGAGCAAATAAAAGGCTTAGCAAGTTTTGTGAAAGATGCGATGCAAGAGGTGGCTTTGAAGCAATGAGAATGAACCAACCTTTTATATATAAGTGTCATTTTTCAATTGTGGATGTTGCTATACCAGTTGTAGTAGATAATAAATACATTGGGGCTATAATGGCAGGGCAGGTAAGATTACCTAAGGAGGAAGATGATCTCCTTGAGATTATAATGACTCCATCAAGTAAAGAAAACATAGAGGGAGAAAAAGAAAAATTAATAGAGTTATATAATCAATTGCCTGTACTTACTCTTACGCAAATTCAGATGATAGCGAATATGCTCTATTATATGTGTAACTATATGTGCAATGAAAAACAAAAATCAGTTGAAAAAGTTCAAGAGATAATAAATAATATAATGCCAAGTAATATGGTGAATGCTTATAAGGCAAAAGCTTCAAATGACAGTGCATTCGATATAGAAATAGAGAAGAAAGAAAAAAACTACTATGATTTAGATGAAATTAATAGATATACAACAGGTGAGTATAGCTATTATAGTGAAGTTGTAAAAAGAGTGTTTGAATATATTTTTTCAGGAGAACCACATTATCCAGCGCTTAAAGATTTGGCAGAACACTGTCATGTAAGTGTAGGTTATCTAAGTAGAATATTCTCTAAAGAAGTAGGAGAGAGCTATTCAGAGTTTATTTCAAGATTGAAAATAGATAGGGCAAAGAGTATGCTTGAAACAAGTGATATTAGTATTTTTGAATTAGCTGATATGCTTGAATATAAGGATACAGGATATTTTATTAAAGTCTTTAAAAAACAAATAGGGGTAACTCCTGCAAATTATAGGAAATTTATAAAGGAAAAGGAACTTAACAAAAAATACTGTCCCATTCCTGTAAAATAATATGATATTTATAAGAAAGCTTTAAAAGAGTTAAACTATTATAAATGTATAAATGTATAAATGTATAAATGTATAAATGTATACTTGTATATTTGTATATTTGTATACATTTTAAAAAACACCTTTTACATAATAATGTAGAAAGGTGTTTTTTATTATAATACTTTTTTAATTTTCTTTGATTTTTCAACGATTTCTTTGAATTTATCAGGTGTAATTGATTGAGCTCCGTCAGAAAGAGCATTTTCAGGACAATTATGAACTTCTATCATCAGTCCATCGGCACCAGCTGAAACCGCAGCAAGTGACATAGGTTCTACCAAAGAACTAATTCCAGTTGCATGACTAGGATCCACAATTACAGGAAGGTGGGATAAGTTTTTTAAAAGTGGAACAGCAGAAAGATCAAGTGTATTTCTTGTCCAATCTTCAAAAGTTCTTATTCCTCTTTCACAAAGTATAACATTTTCATTTCCATTTGACATAATATACTCTGCACTATAAAGAAGCTCTTTTAGAGTATTGGCAAAACCTCTCTTTAAAAGAATGGGCTTTTTAGATTTTCCAAGCTCCTTTAAAAGTTCAAAGTTTTGCATATTTCTAGCTCCTACTTGGAGTATATCAACATCATCAAATAGATCAATGTGATTTAGTGCAACAATTTCCGATACAATTGGAAGATTAGTTTCCTTTTTTGCAAGGCTTAAAAGTTTTAGTCCATCTGCTCTTTTTCCTTGAAAATCATATGGAGAAGTTCTAGGTTTAAATGCTCCACCTCTCAAAATATTGCCTCCTGATTTTTTAATTGCCTTTGCAATTTCGACTATCTGTTCTTCAGATTCGACGGAACAGGGACCACCGATAATAGTAAGGTTTCCATTACCGATTAATGTATCTCCAACCTGTATTACTGTATTGTCAGGATGCATTTTTCTACCTGATTTATTTAAATTATCTATCATTATTTCCTCCAAATCCTATTTTGCCCGGATATACCGGTATGTATAAATAATGTTCTTTATTTTAAACTAAGATAAGCAAAGTAAATAAACTTTGCAAAAGTACAAATAACTGAATAAATTATAGACCTATTATACCATATTTTAAGCTCGATTAAGTGTAGCGAAAGACATATTTTACAAGAATTAAGAAAAAAAGTCAATTGAAAATCTTCAAAAAATAGATATATTTTATATAAGTTTAGATTTAAAATATTAAAATTTAAAGTTCTGATAAAAGTTATATCTGTTGTAAAAAATTAAAATAATAAGAATAAGTATTTTTTAAGAAATAAAAGTAAGTAAAGGAGTCTGAAATTATAATATAATAAAAGATGTTTTCAAAAACTCATTTTTTATGTATTTACAATAAATTTTATTACGTTTACAATGTTTATAGAAGTGTTTCAGCAAAGGAACAAAGGAGGAAGTTTAAGATGTTTGGTTATGTTAGAATAAACAAGATGGATTTAACTTTCAGGGAATACGAACACTATAAAGCCTACTATTGTGGCTTATGTAAGACTTTAAAAAGAGATTATACAGAAATATCAAGAGCTAGTATTAATTATGATATTACTTTTCTTATTTTAATTCTTACAAGTGTGTATATGCCAAAATCAGAAGTTTTTTATGAAAAGTGCATAGTGAATCCTGTTAAAGATAAAAAACATATGGCAAATGAATTTAGTGAATATGCAGCGGCTGTGAATATAATACTTACTTATTATAAGTTGCAAGACAATGTAGATGATAGGGGGGATTTGAAGGATAAAATAGCAAGAAAAGTTTATGAGAAAAGTTTCAAAAAGGCATATGAAAAATATCCAGAAAGAGCCGATAAAATAAAGAAACATCTTGATGAACTTGCAGATTTGGAGAAAGAAAATTCAAATAGCATAGACAAGACCTCCAATACTTTTGCCAATCTTATGGGAGAGATATTTATGTACAAAGATGACGAGTATGCCGAAAGACTTAGGGAGCTGGGATTTAATATAGGTAAGTACATTTATATTTTGGATGCATATGAAGATTTGGAAAAGGATATTAAAAATAATGAATATAATCCTTTTAAGGAATATGAAAATAGGGCAGAGGAATTGAAAGAAAAGGTAGATAGAAATATTATGATGTGTCTTTCAAGACTTGAAAAAGCTATATTGGATTTGGATATTAAGGTTAATAGGGGGATTATAGATAATATTATATATTCTGGAATATACTTGAGATATAAAGGTATATTAAATAAAAATATAGACGAGAAAAATATGAAGTAGAAAACTTATAGTATTTGCTTAAAGTATATTAAAATATAAATATATATAAATAAAAAGCTGGAATACAGCAGAAGGGGTGGTTAATTGGAAAAAGCTTTAGAAAGAGAAAATAAGATGGGCGCTATGCCAATTAATAAATTAATAATAAGTGTTTCAGCTCCGATTATGATTTCGATGCTTGTACAATCTCTTTACAATTTGGTAGATAGTGTATTTGTATCGAAAGTGGGAGAAGCTGCAATTACATCAGTAGCTCTTGCTCTTCCTCTTCAACAGTTAATGATGGCTGTTGGTATAGGTACAGCAGTAGGTGTTAATTCATATGTATCGAGGAATTTAGGAGCAAAAAACTTTGAAGAATCTAACAAAGCTGCCAATAACGGTATTTTACTTGCCTTTATAAGTTTTATGCTATTCTTTTTTATTGGACTGTTTTTTTCAAGAAATATAATTGAAATGCAAACAAAAAATGCCGAAATAGTCTCTACTGGACCCATTTACTTACAAATATGTTGTATGGGATCTTTGGGGATATTTATGCATCTGATGTTTGAAAGATTACTTCAGTCTACAGGAAAGACAATTTATACTATGATTGCTCAGTGTATAGGTGCAATACTAAATATTATACTTGATCCGATTTTAATATTTGGTCTTTTGGGAGCACCTAAAATGGGACTTACAGGAGCGGCAGTAGCTACAGTAATTTCACAGTGGATAGGAGCCTTTACGGTGATATTTTTCTGTTTGAAATACAATAAAGAGATAGAGATTTCATTTAAATTTATGAAGGCAGATGCCACTATAATTAAAAACATATATAAGGTAGGTATACCTTCAATTGTTATGATTTCTATATCTTCTATAACAGTATTTTGCTACAATAAAATATTATCTACATTTTCAACTACTGCAATTGCACTAATGGGAATATATTTTAGACTGCAAAGTTTTATATATATGCCAGTATTTGGTCTTAATAATGGAATGATAGCAATTGTAGCCTATAATTATGGTGCAAGAAAAATTGATAGAATGAAGGAGTGTATTTTTACAGGAATAAAATATAGTACAGTAGTAATGACTTTGGGAATGTTGATGATGCTTTTGATACCAAGACAATTGTTGACTATATTTAGTGCTTCAGATTATATGATGAAAATAGGTGTAGTATGTTTTAGAGTATTTAGTCTTTCTTTCATACTTGCTGGAATATCTATAATATGTTCAGGTGTATTTCAAGCAGTAGGTAAGGGTGTTTTATCTATGCTAATATCTATTACTAGACAAATATTTATATTGATACCCCTAGCATATATATTCTCTTTAACAGGTGATATCAATAAAGTTTGGTGGAGTATGCCAATAGCAGAAGCAATAGCTATTATATTGAGCATATATTATATGAGAAAACTTTTAAAGGATGTTGAAAGCATATAGTTTAAAAATTTATATTTGATAAAAAAGCCCTAGTTGCGTAAAATTACTAACTAGGGCTTTTATAATTTATTTTTCTGTTATTCCTTCAAGCATTCTACTTTCGCTATAAGGGTAAAGCTTTTTAAACTTTCCTATTACAAAATATCTATATCCTTCTTCATCTTTATAGCAAGTCATCAATGATACCATTGCCTTTCCATCGTCATGATTAGTAAGACCATCTCCAATTAAATCAGTTCTAGTATCACTAGCCTTAAACATATTTACAACTTCATATTCATAAATATTTCTTTTATTTGTAAGTTTTATAATGTCTCCTTTTTTGATATTAAATAAACCACCAAAAAGTACGTCATCTTTTTTGCAATAATGTCCAGCTAAAGCATAGTTTCCAGTACCCATTCTTTGATTTGCCTTCATTGTACAAGCGCCATACATAAGATTGTTATTTTCAAGCCCATCAAAAATAGCGATATTCTTATTGATAGAAGGTATTGTCATCTGTCCTACAACTTTACTCATATCTGCCTTTTCTCTATTTAGTATAACGCCATTAATATCTATAGGCTTTACCTTAGAATGATCATATGATTTGTTTCCACGTTCTGCATTTTCTTCAAGTTTATTTTTAGGGATTGTATCTATATCAACAGATTCCTCTTTTTCTTTAAGCATCAAACTCGAAATAAAAGGCAGGGCAAGTATCAATACACCGGCTAAAATTAATATTAGTGCAATTTTTTTTCTCATTATTTAAAATTCAACTATGCAAAAGAGCGATAGTTTATTCTCCTTTCATTTTCTATTTAAGGTTATTATATCATTTTTTATAGTCTAAATGGAATTTATTAAATTAAACAATGTAAATATTATTTAAAAATTTAAAAAGTTACAAAAACGTTATACTAAATTATTTATATACAGTTTAAAAAGATGTGATTTTATGGTATTATGATAATGAGTAGAAATTTTTAGATTAGTAAAATTTTGATTAGTTTATGAATATGAAATTATTATCAATAAAAGCTATAACCTTAGGAGGGAATATGATGAAACACAATAGAAAAGTACTTAATCTTTTAGCAGCTTTGGCAGTTGCAGTGCCGATGACTGCACCATTATCTAATATAGATTCTGTGTTTGCAGAAACAATAGAATTTACTAAGTATGATGAAGATTCTTCAAGTGAAAAGTTAGCAGGAGCTGTGTACGATTTTTATGAAATAGGCATGGGAGAAAATCCTGACAAGAAATTATTTTCTGCAGCTACTAAAGCAGATGGAACTTTAGATATAAATAGCGTAGTAGTTGCAAAGGGTGTTAAGAATCCTGTAAAAGATGGAAAGATAGATTTAGGAGAAGGCTCTTATTATGCAGTAGAAACAAAGGCACCAGAAGGGTATATGCTAAATACTAAACTAGTAAACTTTTTAGTAGAAAATGGAATATCATCTATACCAGTAAGGGCATCAGATAAAAAGTTTGAAAGAGAATACGGTCAAGCTGTAATTTTATCGAAGTGTGAAAAGACAGGAGCCCCTATATCAGGTGCAACTTATGAACTATCTAAAAAAGAAGGAAATACATATAAGAAAATAGCAAACTTATCTACAGACAATAATGGGTATTTTGTTGATGCTTCTGACATAGAAAAAATGTACAATGGTACACTTTTACTTCCAGCTGGAGAATACAAGATCAAAGAACTAAATGTTCCAGGAAACTATGTTTTAAATAGTACAGAATATAAGTTTAATGTTGAAAAGGGCAAGGTAAAATCTATGTCAATACTGCATAAGCTAAAGAATACTGATGCCAATGCAGGGAATCAAACAGGTTCAAATACTGGAAATACAGGTTCAACAAGTAATTTAGATAAGACTACAGGTGTCAAAATAAGAATAATAGATTCAAAGGATAATAAAAAGGCATTATCTGGAGTAGCTATAAGTGTTTATTCAGTAGACAAAAATGGAAAAGAAACTTTAGTATATAATGGTAAAACTAATAGCGATGGATACCTAAGTGCAAATGATGCAAAGATAGGTGGGAATTTAGTATCTAATAATGTATTACATCTTTCACCAGGTAAATACTATTATAAGTTAAGCGATTATCCAAATTCTAAGAAACATGAATTTACAGTTCAAAAAGGTAAAATAGGAGATCAGATATTAAAGCTTAACATAAATGGCAAGAGCCCGACTTCAAATACAAAGAAAAGCTCAAAAGATTCTTCTAAGAAACTTGCTAAGACAGGTTCAGAAGATACAGCAATCTATACAGTAGCTGGTGCAGCTCTATTATCAGCAGGTGCAATAGTTGCGATGAAAAAGAAAAAAGAAGTAAAATAATATAAATGAATTTTTTAAAGCTCTGTGTTTATTAGCGCAGAGCTTTTTAAAAATAGAAAAACATTTTAAAAGAACTTGTATATGTTTGTAGAAAGAAAATCTTTAGAGAAATTTTAAAGACATCAAGAAAAGCAAATTTTGAGTCTAGTAAGTTTTGTAAAGCGGTGGTAAAATTGAAGAAAAAAAGACTATTAATCCTTTTAATATTGATATTAGTAGCAATTATTTCCATAGTATCGTATTTAAAAGAAAAAAAAGAAGAGAAAATTGAAGAAAGTGTAGTAACAGTTACTGAAATAGGTCAAAAGTTAAAAGGAAGAGATTCAGGACTTGTATATAAGGCAATTGTAAAAAATAAAGAAAGTATATTATCGGAAAATCCAGAAAAAAATATCTATCTAATAAAGATTCTTGGAAAGAAAAAAAATAAAGACGAGTACAAAATATATGCCAATGTACATTCTGTAGAATATAAGAAAACTAGCGATGGAAAATTTGTGGAAGATTCGGGTTACAGTATACCTATGAAAATTGTATATAAGCTTAGTGGTGGTAAATATGTAGATCCAAAGCTGTATATACCTGAAGACGGTGAAGAGTATCCTATATCATTGAAAAAAATAACAAGAGACTATCCCTTTATGTATGAAAAAATGTTAAATAATAGAGGGAATTTTGGTTCAGACAATGAAATAAATGAGTTTGCAAAAGAAGTTTACGGAAATAACATTGTTGAAATAATAGAAAAATAAAATATATGTAATTAATAAAAAAGTCCTTATTTTAAATAATAAAGGACTTTTTTGTTTGCCTTTTATTGATTTAAAGTGTCTAATTTTAAGTTATAATAGTAATCTAATTATAGAAAATATATTTATAAAAAAATCACCCATAAAGAAAGTCTTAAAAGCCTTTTAAATGCAAAATATACATTTTGTTTTAAAGTAAAGAGTTATAATAATTATTACGGTTTAAACTAATATATAAATATAAGAAAGAAAAGAATAAAAATATGTTTTATTTATCTATTAAATTGGGTATAAAAAACTACAAGAGGCTGTATATGCAGTGTTTTAATTAATAATCGCTATTTTGCGAAAATAATTCCGAGTGATTTAGTCGGAATTCATTGATTTTAAGTTTAATTCATAGTAATATGGTCTTGTATAAAAGTATAAAAAATATAATTAAAAATAAAATAAATTTATATTATCTGAAAGGGATGTGAAAACAGTGAGTGAAAATAAATTATTAGAAGTAAAAGACCTTAGTGTGAAGGTTGGAGATAAGGATATATTAAAAAATGTTAATTTGACTATAAAAAAGGGTGAGACTCATGTAATAATGGGACCAAATGGTTCTGGAAAGTCTACTCTTGTAAATACAATAATGAGTAATCCAAAGTATAAGATTACTTCAGGAAATATCTTCTTTGAAGGTGAAGATGTAACAGAACTTGCAGCAGATGAAAGGGCAAAGAGAGGAATATTTATGTCTTTCCAATCTCCAATAGAAGTTCCAGGAATAAGTGTTGAAAACTTTATAAGAACTGCAAAATCTTCAGTAGACGGTAAGGCAGTATCAGTACTTAGATTTAACATGGATCTTTCCAAGAAGATGAATGAACTTCAGATGAAGCCAGAATATGCAGCTAGATATATGAACTATGGCTTCTCTGGTGGAGAAAAGAAAAAGACAGAAATACTTCAGATGCAGATACTAAATCCTAAACTTGCAATGCTTGATGAAACAGATTCAGGACTTGATGTAGATGCAGTAAGAGTTGTTTCTGAAGGAATTAAGAACTTCAAGAAAGATGATAATGCTGTTCTTATAATTACTCATCATAAGGAAATAATAAGTAGCGTAGTTCCAGATTTTGTCCATGTAATAATAGATGGAGAAATTGTAAAGGAAGGCGATGCTTCATTGATAAAGAGAATAGAAGAAGAAGGTTATGGTTGGATTAGAGATGAGGTGAATTCATCAAATGGAAAATAAGAATGTAAGAAAGAAAACTCAGATAGAAGAACAAGATCGTGGAGTATATGATGTAAAAAATGAGTTTAAATACAAATCAAAGACAGAAAAAGGTCTGACTCCAGAGATTGTTACTCAAATCAGTAGAGAAAAAAATGAACCAGATTGGATGCTTGAAATAAGACTTGCTTCTTTAAAAAAGTTTTATGAATTAGATAATCCTACTTGGGCGCCTAATCTTGATGAGGTAAATATAGATGATATTACTACATATATTAGACCAGATGCAGATTTAGTTGAAGACTGGGGAGAAGTTCCAGAAGATATTAAAAATACTTTTGATTTACTGGGGATACCAGAAGCAGAAAGAGAAAAGAATCTTTCAGGTGTAGGGGCTCAGTACGATTCAGAAGTAGTATACCATAATATACAGCAGGAACTTTTAGATCAGGGGGTAATATATACTGACTTTGACAGCGCAGTAAAACTTTACCCTGAAATAGTCAAAGAATACTTTATGAAGTGTATTTCAAATGCAGATCATAAATACGCAGCTCTTCACTATGCTGTTTGGTCAGGTGGATCTTTTGTATATGTACCAAAGGGAGTGCAGGTAGATGTTCCACTTCAATCATATTTTAGATTAAATGCTCCAGGAGCAGGTCAGTTTGAACATACACTTATAATAGTTGAAGAAGGTGCATATTGCCACTTTATAGAGGGTTGTTCAGCACCAAAGTACAATGTTGTAAATGTCCATGCAGGAGCAGTTGAACTATTTGTAAACGAAGGTGCTACACTTAGATATTCTACAATAGAAAATTGGTCAAGAAATATGTATAACTTAAATACAAAGAGATGTATAGTTGAAAAAGACGGAAAGATTGAATGGGTATCAGGTTCATTTGGATCTAAGGTATCCTGTCTATATCCGATGAGTATATTAAAGGGTGAAAATGCAAAGTCTGAATTTACAGGAATTACTTTTGCAGGTGCAGGTCAGTTCCTAGATACAGGAACAAAGGTTGTTCATGCAGCGCCCAATACATCATCGACTGTAAACTCAAAATCTATCTCTAAGGGTGGAGGAGTTGCAATATACAGAGGTCTTGTTAAGGTAACAAAGAATGCAAAGGGATCAAAGTCAACTGTTAGTTGTGAATCATTGATGTTAGATGAAGAATCTAGATCAGATACTATACCAGTTATAGATATAGCAACACAGGATGTAGACCTTGGACACGAAGCCAAGATAGGTAGAATTGATGACGAGGTAATATTCTACTTGATGAGTAGAGGTATTAGCGAAGGTGAAGCGAAGTCAATGGTTGTAAGAGGATTTGCAGAGCCTATAGCCAAGGAACTTCCACTTGAATATGCAGTTGAAATGAACAACTTAATAAATCTTGAACTTGAAGGTACAATAGGTTAGGAGGAAAAAGAATGATAGCAAATACATTACCACTTCTTACTTGGAGATGGCTGAAGGTAAACGAGGCCCTAATCGAATTGCCTGAAGTTGAAGACCAAGTAAAAGAAATAACAGCAAAAGAAGGGGATACAGTATCCGCCTTATTTGATATAAATAGTGTCTATGGTGGATCTAGACATACAAAAATAAATATCCATGCACTAAAGGGATCAACAGTAAATATATATTATGTATCAAGATGTCATGATGAAAATGCAGCCCTTACTGATATTAATGCAGATGTAGAAGAAGGCGCAACAGTGAACTTGATACAGGTAGAAGCTGGTGCGAAAAGAACTGTTACAAACTATATTGCCAACCTTAAAGGAAAGGGAGCAGCAACTAATGTTGAGGCAGTATATTTTGCAAATGAAGAGAATAACCTTGATCTTTTCTATAATATTAATCAAATTGGAGAAGAAACAAAGTCTAATATACTTGTAAATGGAGCCTTGAAGGATAAAGCGAAAAAGACTTTTAAGGGTACAATAGATTTTAAGAGGGGGTCTAAGAGATCTACTGGAAGCGAAGAAGAATTTGCAACACTTCTTGATGACGATGTAAGAGCAATAGCAGTTCCTGTTCTTTTATGTCAGGAAGATGATGTAGAAGGTGTTCATGCAGCAAGTGCAGGAAAGATAGATCAAGATAAACTATTCTATATAATGAGTAGAGGTCTTAATCTTGAAGAAGCGAAAAAGATGATTGTAGAAACAAAGCTTGCTCCTACAATTCACAAACTTCCAGATTCAAAATTAAGCGAAGAAGTTTGGCATCAGATTGAATCAAGAATATAAGATAATAACACATAGAATTTGTGAGGTGTTTTAAAGATGGATAAAGATAAAGTAATGGAGATAAGAAAAGAATTTCCGTATTTAAATGAAGAAAAAATGGGAAGAAAAATAGTTTACTTTGATAATGGAGCAACTTCACAGAAACCACAATGTGTAATAGATGCACTTTCCAATTATTATAGTTATCAGTGTGCTAATCCACATAGAGGGGCACACTATTTGGGAATGGTTTCTACTGATCTTTATGAAGGAGCAAGAGAAAAAGTAAAAGAATTTATAAATGCTAAATGGGCTAAAGAGATAATATTTGTAAGAAATACAACTGAGGCTTTGAATTTAATAGCCTACTCTTATGGCTTGGAAAACTTGAAAAAGGGCGATGAAATAGTCTTATCAGTATATGAACATCATAGTAATTTAGTTACATGGCAGTATGTAGCTAAGAAAACAGGTGCAGTTTTAAAGTATGTGTATATGAATGAAGATCACGAACTTGATATGGATATGTATAGAAATACTTTAAGCGAAAAAACAAAGTTAGTAGCTTTAGCAGGAGCTTCTAATACAGTAGGTGGAGTAATTGATGTAAAAGAAGTTACTAGACTTGCCCATGAAGTAGGTGCAGTTGTTTCTATAGATGCTGCACAACTTGCACCACATATTAAAATGGACGTTCAGGACTGGGATGTAGATTTTATATCTTTTTCAGGGCATAAGATGTATGCTCCTATGGGTATAGGTGTTCTTTATGGAAAGAAAGAGATACTTGAGTCAATGACTCCATTTATGTACGGTGGGGATATGATTGAATATGTATATGAGCAAGATACGACATTTGCCCCAATACCGGCAAGATTTGAAGCTGGAACTCAAAATGTAGGTGGAGCAGTGGCTCTAGCAGCTGCAATAGATTTTATGGAAAGAATAGGTATAGAAAATATTCATGAACATGAGCTTGCTCTTACAGATTATGCCTATAAGAAGATGAAGGAATTAGATTTTGTAGAAATTCATTCTACGCCAAATTATAACAGGTCGCCTCTTATAGACTTTAATATAAAAGATATCCATTCACATGACGTTGCAACTGTTTTAGATAGCTTTGATATAGCAATAAGAACAGGTCATCATTGTGCAATGCCACTACATACGCATTTAAAAGAAAATTCAACTTGCAGAGCTAGTTTTGCAGTATACAATACATTTGAAGAAATTGACTTCTTTATAGACAAATTAAATGAAGTAAGAAAGGTGATGGGATATGGATCTTAAAAGTTTATATACAGACTTACTTTTACAAGAAAGTAATAACAAGGCAAATAGAAGAGATTTAAATGATCCTACTTTTAAAGAATTAGGTCATAATCCAAGTTGTGGAGATGAAATTACTCTTCAGGTAGAAATGGATGGAAATATAATAAAAGATGCTAGCTATACAGGAGAAGGATGTGCAATATCAAGGGCATCTGCTTCTATGATGGTAGATTTAATCAAAGGCAAAGATATTAGAGAAGCAAAAGAACTAACAGAAAAGTTTATAGGCATGATTAAGAAGGAAGTCGAAGTAGATGATGACCTAATAGATAGTCTAGGAGATGCAGTAGTTCTTGAAAATGTTTCAAATATGCCAGCAAGGGTAAAGTGTGCCGTTTTGGCATGGCATACTCTATCTAATATAATAGATAGTAACTTTGAGAATAAAAAATAAAATTTTAGAAAAATTAAATCAAATTTAATAAAATAATTTGGAATAGGGATGCTCATTTTATATTAAAGTATGCCCTATTCCTATTTATAGATTTTTTTTAGTAAATAATGTATAATATACTTGTTAGTTGTGGATTTATATTTCTAAGAGGTGATATTATGGTTTACAAAAAGATGATGAATATGAAATTTACGTCGGATGATATTGAAGACAAGAATATGGCAAATGACGATGATTCTGGATATGAGCTTGATGATTCAGGAATGATACCCAAACTTGAAGAACTAAAGGCAGCCGGAAAGAAGGAAGATGAAGAAAGTGAAAGCAGCAATGTGTTGTTAGAAGAAGAGAAAACATTTTCAGAAGAAGCTTCTAAAAATTTAAATTTTAAAAAAGATAATTTAGAAGAAAGTATTGTTGGAGAAGAAAATATATCGAATAAAGAATTATCCCAATATGACTTATCCGATAATGAGGGAATGGGAAAAGAGGACATAGAGATGAGCCCACTAGAAGAAGATTTTGCAAGAAGTAAAATAGTAGAGAAAGATGATCTTGGAGATACGGTACTTTTTGACTATAATTTAGAAGACATAAATAATGGTGTAGATGATGAAGATTTGTCAGATGATGTAGAAGATTTTTTTGAAGATGAAAGAGAAGAGTATATAAATAATAATGAGAGTTTTGACTTTGGAAATGAAGAGGAGTTAAAGGACCTTGAAAAGTATGATGAAGATAGAATCTACAATTTTGATGACGAAGAAGAAGATCAATCATTAGAACAGCAAAAGTTTTTTAGTGAGGATGACTTTATAGATGATATTCCAGACGATTTATCAGATGTAAAGGTGAAATTCTATGATGATGAATCTGCAAGCGATAGTACAGATATATTGTCAGCTTTAGACAAGATAGCAGATAGAAGAGAAATACTTGAAGCAATTGACGATGCTTTTTTAGATGTTGAAAGATTTTTAGATACAATGGATAGAATAGCAGACTCTTTAGATAGAATAGCAGATAGTCTTGAATTAATAGAAAAATAGATATCAAGGGGGCAGAAAATTAGCTTTTCTAAGTTCTGTTCCTTTTTTATATATAAATATAGCTTTCATATTCTTAGAAGGCAATTTTAGATAAGAAATATAATAAACATATAAAAGGAGATTAAATATGAAAATAGTTTCAATAGATAAAATCAAAAAAACAGGAGTAGATACGATAGTTATAGTTTCAGACAGAGGAAGAATTAAAGAAATAGCTAAAAGTTATTCTGAAATAAAACAATATTTAGGCTCAGATTATTTTGATGGAGAAAAGTCAAAAAGATTTGTCCTACCTTCAATAATAGAAGGTAAAAAGTTAAAGTATATTTTATTTGCAATGGACGAAAATGTTTCAGAAGAAGAAATTTTAGAAGAATTTGGTAAAACTGCTAAGGATTTTTCATCTGATAAGGCAAAAAATGTATTTGTTGATTTAAGCTTATTCTCATCTATTAATACAAGAGAAAAAGTTATAGCAGCTTTAAAGGGACTTGCTCATGGAAGCTACAGTTTTAATAAATTCCTTACAGAAAAAAGTGCCATAGAAGCAGACTTAATAGAAGTGTATTCAGCTGGTGTAATAAAAGAGGAAGTTTTTGATTATGCAGAAGAAATTAATAGAAGCATAAGACTTGCCAAGGAAATGGTAGATGAACCAGCTAATATTATGACACCTAAAGAAATAGCCAATATTGCCCAAGAAAGCCTAAAAGACACAGAGCTAGAAGTTAAAATATATGATGAAAAAGAAATAGAAAAGTTGGGAATGAATCTTTTTATGAGTGTAGCAAAGGGCTCAAAAGAAGAAGCTAAGTTGATAGTAATGAAATATATGGGAAATTCAAAATCAAGAGAAGTTACAGCCCTAATAGGAAAGGGAATTGCCTATGATACAGGTGGTTACTCTTTAAAAAGCACAAAACATATGAAAGATATGAAAAGTGATATGGGTGGAGCTGCAGCAGTAATAGGAGCGATGAACTTAATAGCAGCAGAAAAACCAAAGATAAATGTAGTAGGTGTAGTTGCTACTTGCGAAAATAGAATATCAGATGAAGCATACCTTCCAGGAGATATAATTGTATCTATGAATGGAAAAACAGTAGAAATAGAAAATACAGATGCAGAAGGTAGACTTACTTTGGCAGATGCGATGACATATGCAATAAGAAATGAGTCTGCAACTAAGCTTGTAGATATATGTACTCTTACAGGAGCTTGTGTAGCAGCTTTGGGAGAAGAATATGCTGGAGTAGTTACAAAGGAAAATGAACTATGGGAAAAGCTAGAAGAGGCATCTTTAAAGAGTTTGGACCCTTGCTGGAGATTACCTATAAATAAGAGAATAATAGAAAAGAACAGGAGTAAGGTTGCTGACCTTAAAAACTCAGCTGGTCAACCAGGATGTGAAACAGCAGCAGCTTTTGTAGGAGAATTCTCAGAAAATCTTCCATGGATCCATATTGATATAGCAGGAACAGCAATGGTAGAAAATAAGAAAGAATATTTAAGAGCAGGTGCAACAGGATTTGGAGTTCACCTTCTAAGCGAATTAGTAAAAGTACTTTAATAGTAAAAAGAGTATTTAAAGGCTTTTAAGTATTGTAGTAAGAACTAAAATAAATGATACTAGAAGAAAAGGAAGTGAATTTTCACTTCCTTTTTAATTATATAAATCTTGAGTATTTTCAAATTAAGTAATAAATTTATTGAGAAAGGATAAAAATTTAATCTCAAAGAAAACTTATTTAATCTGAGACTATGATCTTAATTTCAAGTACTTTCTCAGTTTTTTAATATATGTCTTTATAAATATGGAATAAAAATAATCATATACAAAAAATGCTATTTCAAATGCAAGTATATAGATAAACTTTAATTCAAATACAATCAACAATCTAGATACAAAAAACAAGGCTATAGCTAGTATAGTTGCATATATCTGTTTTAAGAAAATATCCATAAAAGTATTTTTTATATTTTTCTCAATTAAAGATTTTACAAGTCCGTAAAAGGCAAATATAAAGAGGTAGGTTAAAAAATGTATTTTATTGGATATTATAAAAAATCCTAAAATAATTGAAGCTAAGCTATAAATAAATCCATATTTATTTCCGTATTCAATAATAATTACAGATGGAAATAGGGAAGCTAGAACCATAAATGCCACAGTATTTATAGGAATTATATTTAAAAGGGTAAAGACTATTAAATTAAAGGCAAGTACGATTCCAGAAAAGGAAATCGCCCTTGCCTTGTTGTTTAACAGCATGGTATTAAATCTCCACCCATACATTCACAACATGAATCACAGACATAAAGTTGGCAACAAGTACCGCAGCAATCATCACCACAACAGCAGCAACATCCATTATCCAAGTTATTTCTGTTGTAATTATAGTTATCAGCTCTGTTATTGTAGCCATTTCTATAATTTATGTATTGATCAAAAGCCGCCTTATATTCCATATTTTCTGGATCCATAAACTTCGCTCTTTTAATATAATCTTCACCCTCATCATAGTATCCTAGATTCATTGCAGAAACACCTCTCATATAATACCATTCTGCATTTCTATCTTCAAACTTACTTAGTGAATTATAACATTCTCTAAAGTTCCTATTTCTAAAAAGACCTCTTTCATAAGAATAATCTACGTAGCTCATTTACCCATCTCCTTTTTAACATATAATGTATAAAAAAATATAATAGTCTGAATTGCTCAAATTGATTATAGTCTATTAACCTTAAATAAATCTTTAAATAAAAATTTTTACAGGCTTCTCAACTGAGTTTGAATCTATTAAAATTATAATAAGCCTCTTTAAAGTAGATATTTAAAAAAAATTATCTATTATTATAAGCAGAAGTTAATCTATAAATTTTAATATGGTCGTTTTTAATAATTATCACAGCAAGATTCAATGTGGGTTACGTTAGGTGAAAGTTCATAAATTACATCTTTTCTCTCTACAATAATTCTGGCTTTTTCCTTGAGTTCTTTAGAATTTCCTAGATGATTTAAGAGTTCTCTAGTAGGATTTATAGCTATGGGGTTTCCAACTCTACTTAGCATAGAAATATCTCCGTTTGTATCACCATAGGCATATGATTTAGACATGTCTATATTATACTTATCAATAAATACATCTAAAGCCCAGTCTTTACTTTTGGAATCCCACATAGGAACAATATCTCCAGTCATTTTTCCATTTTTAACTATATATCCGCTTCCAATATTGTCATCTACTTTATACTTTTCTGCCATTTTTTCAACTAGATAATCTGGAGATCCAGATATAAATATTACTTTATGTCCTTTGTCCTTATGCCACTTTATTCTTGAACGTGTATACTTATAGACCCTGTCTGCTTTAAGCTTAATAACCTGTCTACTTGCAAAATCTATGTCTGACTTTTTTAGTCCTGTAATAGCGTTTACATATTGATTTGTAATTTCAAACATATAGTCATCATAATTTCCTTGTCTCTTATCCCAGTTGTTGTATGTAGTTTGAAGATGTTCAGACCACTCGCTTTTTGAAATTAGCTCATATTTTATAAGCTTTCTGAAATGTTCTATTAAAAGTGAATCTCTATAAAGAGTTCCATCTATATCAAAAAAAGCTGCTATAGTACTCATATTCCACCACCTTTCAATATATTAGACTTATTATAACAGAAAAATAATTAATAGACACTATTTTTTTAAAAAACATTCTGATAATTTATAATAATTAATATCAATAGCAAATAATAGATATCCTTAAAAAATGAAAAAAAGAAGTAAAAAACAAAACTTTTCAGATTATTATATTTTCGTGACATAAGTCTAAACTATGGTATAATAGTATCTTGTAAAAGCAAAGAAGAAAATAGATAAAGGAGGATATATGAATTTTAGAAAATCATTTTGTACAAATACAAGACTTATGGGTACAATGATGCTGATGATAGAGTGGTCATTAGAGGGAAAAATAGTATCTCATGTATTTATGTTAGATGCAGAAGGACTTGGAATTTCAGATTTCTATACAATGGTAGATGAATCTATGCACAATAGAGAGTGTTTTTATAGACAAAAGTATGGCGGTCTAGGTGGAGTCAATGTTGATATTAGTGAAGAAGAAGCTTGTTTTCTTGTAAATCAATATATGGATAAAAATATAAGATACGAAAAAGCCCTACCAGAAAGTTTTAATATAGATATTAGAGAGTTTTATAGAGAGAAATATGAGGAAATAGGACTTTCACAAATAGAAAAATTAGATGGAGAAAATCCTTCTTTAGAAGAAAATGAAAATTTAACATATTATAATACAATGAAGAAGAATGTATTTAGAAAAATATGCAAAAATATAGAGACAGAAAATGAGTTTGTAAACTACATGATAATGAGGCTAGTTGCAAGAGATAGAGAGGCACTCCTATACTTTTCTGGAAATGAATATGTTGCAGAAACTCACCTTACTGAAATAAACGGTGCACTTTTATATAATGAAATAGAAAAAAAGGCAGAGGATAGATTTGTTTGTAATTGTGTATATGAAGATTCAGATGGATATTATGAGGCAAAAGTAATAGTTACTATACATAAAGAAGAAATTGAAGACGATGGAACATTGAAATTTGAAGGAGTTCATTATAATTATTCCTTGAGAACATTTATGATAGTAAGTGTAAATGCTATATATGATTTTGAAGTGTTTGATATTATCTCTAAGGAAGAAACAGTAGATATATATAATCTTACAGAAGAAAACAGCAGAAAGAAAATTGAAAACATAATATACAATGCCTATCCAGCAATTCAAGGGATAGAGTTTGACGATGGAGTATTGTATATTCAATATTATCCGGATAATGCCCATGTAGATGGGGATATATATGTAATAAACAATGATATTATGTTTATAATATATATAAATGAAAAGCAGATTTTTTTAGCTACATATAATGAAGAAGCAAGGGAATTAATAGAAGAATCTCTTAGAAGTCAGATGCAGGATAGAATAGAAAAAAAAGATACAATGTCTTTTAGACAAAATGTACTCTTTGATTTTGTAGAATCAGGAAATGATGATTTTTATGACTTTCTAAACTAAAAGACGTAAAATATTTGAAAAAGATATGTATTCATACTTATAAAAATATAAAAAAAGTTGACAAAATGTAAAGTTTAGAAGTACTTTTTTAAATATTAGTAATATAAAAAGGCTAAATTTCATAGAAAAGATGTTATTTTTTAGCAAAGCTATAGATATAGGTTGACAAAATGACAAAAAAATATAAACCGATAGAGTTAAAAATCTATCGGTTTTTTTATATTTTAAATGTTTTTTAAAAAATACCTTGTTTAAAGCTAAAATAGTGCATCTTTATAATCAAAAATAATGGATATTGAGTATAAGACAATGTTGATAGATTGTTTAAAAAATATAAATAATAAACAAAATGTTGACATCTTTTATTTTCGGTGTTATAAATAAGATATAGAGTAAAGAGGCTTTTTATGTGTGAAAACGTTATGAGATTTATATTTTAGTACCTAAGGAGGTAGTATTATGAAGAAATTGATGACTGGCGATGAAGCAATCGCTAGAGGCGTATTCGAATCAGGAGTAAGATTTGCAGCAGCATATCCAGGTACTCCAAGTACAGAAATTCTGGAAAATCTATCTAAATGTGATAGAAAGGATCTTTTTGCAGAATGGGCACCAAATGAAAAGGTTGCACTAGAATCTGCAATCGGAGCAAGTGTTGCAGGAGCTAGATCATTCGCATCAATGAAGCATGTTGGTCTTAATGTTGCGGCAGATCCATTTTTCACTGCATCATATTCAGGTGTAAATGGAGGGCTAGTAATAATCTCTGCAGATGAACCTGGACAGTTCTCATCTCAGAATGAGCAGGATAATAGACATCTTGCTATAGCAGCTTTTGTTCCGATGTTTGAACCTGCTGATAGCCAGGAATGTAAAACAATGGTAAAAGAAGCGTATGATTTAAGTGAAAAGTACGATACACCAATTCTAGTAAGAATGACAACTCGTGTATGTCATTCAAAGGGACTTGTAGAAGTAGAAGATAGAGTAGAAGTTCCAATTAAGAAGTGGGAAAAAGAACCTTTGAAATATGTAATGGTTCCAGCAAATGCAAAAGTAAGAAAGCAGTACATATTTAAGAGAATGGCAGAACTTCAAGAGTATTCAAATGATTGTCAGTGGAACTTTATGGAAGATAATAAGGCTAAAATAGGCGTTATTGCATCAGGAGATTGTTATCTTTATGCAAAAGAAGTATTTGGAGACGAAGCTTCATACTTAAAAGTAGGATTTTCAAATCCACTTCCAGACAAACTATTTAAGGAATTTGCTGAAAAGGTAGAAAAAATATATGTAATAGAAGAAAATGATCCAATAATGGAGACTCATATAAAGGCTCTTGGAATAGATTGTCATGGAAAGGATGTATTCCCAAGATATGGAGAAATGATTCCAGAAGTAATAAGAAAGGCAGTTTATGGCAAGGAAGTAGAAATATTTGAAGAAGCAAAAGAAGTAATGATTAATCGTGCACCTACTTTCTGTGCAGGATGTCCACATAGAGGATTTTTCTATACTCTAGGAAAGAGAAAAAATATAATGATATCAGGAGATATAGGATGTTATACACTAGGATTTGGTGGACCATACAATGCCATGGATATGACTTTATGTATGGGAGCTAGTGTAAGTATGGCTCACGGTGCATCTCAAGTATTTTCAATGGATGAAAATCAGGATGTAAAGGTTGTTTCAGTAATAGGAGATTCTACATTCTTCCATTCAGGAATTACATCTTTGATAGATGCAGTTTATAACAATAGTAGTGCTGTTACATGTATACTTGACAATAGAATTACAGGAATGACAGGTCAGCAGCAAAATCCAGGAACAGGATTAACTGCTCAAGGAGAGCCTGCTGCTGAAATAGATATAGAAACATTAGTTAAGGCAATAGGAGTAAAGAATATAAGAAGAGTAAACCCAAATCATTTAGACGAAGTTAATGAAGCTCTTGATTGGGCATTGGCTCTTGATGAACCTTCAGTAATTATTACTTGGTGGCCATGTGCTTTAAAGAAACAGTCTGAAGAAGATAAGAACAACTTCCCTGAATCATTCAAGGATAGATTTGAAGTTGACCATGAAAAATGTATCGGATGTAGAAAATGTACAAAGACAGGATGTCCAGCAATATCTTTCAACAAAGAAGCTAAAAAATCTTCAATTGATTTAAATAAGTGCGTAGGTTGTAGTGTATGTGCTCAGGTATGTCCAGTAGGAGCAATAGGAAAGGTGGTAAAATAATATGACTAAGAATTTATTATTAACTGGAATAGGTGGTCAGGGAACAATAACTGCCAGTAAGCTACTTACAATAGGTCTTATGAGTGCAGGTTACGATGTAAAGATGAGTGAAGTTCATGGAATGAGCCAGAGAGAAGGTCAGGTTCTTACTCATCTAAGATATGGTGAAAAGGTATATTCTCCAGTTGTTCCTATGGGTGAAGCAGATATAATAATGGGATTTGAAGAACTTGAAGTTCTAAGAAATATAGATTATTTAAAGCCAGATGGAGTAGTCGTTCTAAATACAGTAAGATTTAACCCAATAGGAGTTCTAAGCGGTAAGGATAAATATCCTGAAAATACAAAAGAACTAATAGAGAAAAGAGCTGGAAAACTTCATGCCTTCAATGCTACAAAAGAAGCAGAAAAGCTAGGAAATCCAAAAGTTATGAATATAATTCTTCTTGGAACAATAGTAAAGAGTATGGAGCTTGAACATATAGATTGGGATAAGATAATAGAAGAAAATGTTAAAGAAAAATTTATAGAAATAAACAAAAAAGCATTTAGAGTAGGAATGGGATTGGTATAATTTAAATACAGGCCTTATTCTGCACTGCTTAGTCTTTTGCAGAATAACGCGAATATCAATTAGGCTTACTCAAAAATTACCTAGTAAGTATAAGGATAAGTCGAAAATAGTTTTTATATAATTACACACGGAGGTAGCGAATGCTTAGAGATTTTGATGAAGTAATAGAAAAGGTAAAATCTTTTCATGAAAAAAAACGTTGTGGTGTATGTATGGCTGATCAAGCAGCAATAGAAGCAGTAATTGAAGCTGAAGAGATGGGACTGGCAATGCCTGTTTTGATAGGTCATGAAGATAGTATAAAAGAAATTTTAAAGTCTTTGTCTAGAGAAAATAAATATGAGATTATTGATGTAAAATCAGATTCTGAAGGTGCAGAAAAAGTAGTGGAATTGGTAAGAGAAGGTAAGGTGGATTTCATACTTAAAGGTCATATTGAAACAGCTGTTTTGATGAAGGCTGTAGTAGACAAGGAAAAAGGTCTTAGAACAGATAGTTTAATTAGCCATGTTGCATTTGAAGAAATACCTACATATCACAAGCTTTTGGCAGTTACAGATGGAGGAATGTGCCTGTATCCAGACATAGATCAAAAGCAAAAAATAGTTGAAAATGCAGTAGATGTTTTTCATAAACTTGGATATGAATGTCCTAAAGTAGCTTGTCTTTCAGCAGTAGAAAAGGTAAATCCTAAAATGCCGGCGACAGTCGATGCGGGACAGTTAAAAATAAGAAATCAAAATGGAGAAATTAAGGGATGTATAGTAGAAGGTCCTATTGCATTTGACCTAGCCTACTCAAAAGAAGCGAAAGAAATAAAGGAATATGAAAGTGATGTAGCGGGAGATGCAGATATACTTCTTGCCCCAGATATACAATCTGGAAATATTCTTGCAAAATCTCTTAATTTGGCTGCAAATGCTAAAATGGCAGGATTTGTTGTAGGGGCAAAGTGCTTGATACTTCTTATATCAAGAAGTGCAACTGCAGAAGAAAAATATTTGTCAATAGCTTTAGCGGCACTTGTAAATAAGTAAGTGTTTTAAAAATATTTTAGCTAATTTACCCGAAAAAACCGGTAAGTTAGATAACTTTGAAAGGTGATAGCAAATGAAGATATTAATAATTAATCCAGGTTCTACCTCTACAAAAGTTGGGATATATGAGGATTTGGAAGAAAAAATAATAGAAAATATTTCAATAGAAGCAGATATTCTTAAAAAATTTGATGATTTATACGATCAGACAGATATGAGATATGAACAGGTTATGGAATTTCTTAAAAAGAATAATATATCTCCATCCGATCTTGACGTAATAGTTTCAAGAGGCGGATTGCTTCCACCTCTTCATACAGGAGCATATGTAATAGATGATGAACTTTGCCATATAATGAGACACCGTCCGGCTCAGATTCATGCCTCTAATTTAGGTGCTCTTGTTGCAAGAAGAATATCGAAAGAATATGATATACCTGCATATATATATGATGCTGTTTCAGTTGATGAACTAACTGATGAAGCTAGATTATCAGGTGTAAAAAAATACCCTAGAAGAAGTTTTTCTCATGCTTTAAATACTAGGGCTGTGGCAATGAGATACTGTGCTGATAATGGTCTTGACTATTATAAATCTTCGGTAATAGTAGTTCATTTAGGTGGTGGTATTTCTATGAATTTCCAAAAAAACGGAAGACTTGTAGAAACAGTATCATCTGATGAAGGACCTTTCTCTACCAACAGGGCTGGTGTACTACCGATATATAGCTGTATAACAATAGCAGCCGATGAAGGGGCAGAGGCACTTCAAAAATATGAAGATAGTATAGGTGGTCTTGTATCTTATTTAGGTACAAACGATGCTAGAGAAGTGGAAAAGATGATAGAAGAAGGCAATGAAGAGGCTCTTTTGGTATACAGATCAATGGCTTATCAAATAGCCAAGTCCATAGGTTCCCTTGCTATTGTAGACAATGGAAAAGTTGATGCGATACTTCTTACAGGAGGAATATCTTATTCAAAGATGCTGACTGGATGGATAAAAGAGAAAGTGAAATTTATAGCTCCTGTAGAGATTTATCCGGGAGAATTTGAAATGAGAGCATTAGCCCAAGGTGCTTATAGGGTAATGCAAGGAATGGAAAAAGCTGATTATTTAAGACTGTAGATATATTGCCCCCAGCAAAATAGCTAGGGGCATTTTACTTTTTAAGTATAATTTTAGGGAAAATTTAAAACTATTTGAAATTAACTAGCTTGAAAAAAATATTTAAATTGGTTATTATAATAAATAGCAATAATATTTTGGAAGGAGGACGGACAATAAAGAAGACTAGGAAAGGTCAGAAATGTTGTCCTTTAATATTATGGGAATAGGAGAATATAAGGGTGTAGTGAACGACTTTGAATCTTTTTTAGCTTTTTTAGATACATTAGCCGTCATCATATCTGAAATGTTTGGAGATCACTGTGAAGTAGTAATATCAGATTTAGATAATACAGATAATTCAGTGCTTTCCATATACAATGGACAAGTAACAGGAAGAAGCGTAGGTGATCCTTTAAATACTAGAGCAGGTGAACTTATAGAAAGAAGTAAAGGCGGATATAATATAAACTATAAAAAAGCAAATAAAAAAATTAAGAAAGAAATTAAATCTTCTACAATAGTCACTAAAGCGTTTGGTAGAAATATCTCTCTTTGTATTAATTACGATTGTGATGACATATCAGCCATACAGAAAACACTAAAGAAATTTCTTTCAATGGGCGATGAAGTATATGATGAGTTTGATGCTTTTGATAATGGGGAACTTGCAGAGCATAAATTTATGGTAGAGCTTGAAAAAATCAATAAGCCAATAGTAGATATGAACAAAAAAGACAGATTAGAGCTAATCAAAAACTTAAAGGAAGCAGGAGTTTTTAAGATACAAAAGAGTGTTCCTTATATAGCTGAACAAATGGGATTATCTAGATATACTATATATAATTACCTAAATGAAATAGAAGAAAATGAAAAAAAATAAAAAACTTTTTAAAAAAAGTGTTTAAAAAGAATTATATTGGGCAAATATATAATACAAACATAATAAATTAAAATACTCAATCTCCCCAAACGAGAACCTTACCCCCTAAGGTTCTCGTTTTTCATTTATTATAAAAATACAACTATAAATATAAAAGATATACTATAAAATAAAAAAGAACCACTTAAATTTAAGCAGTTCTTTAAAAATTAATTATATTAGAATATCGATAATTTTATTATTTTTTTCTTTTTTGTAGAAAAGAAGAACCTAGATACTTCTTGATATCTTCTTCAGATGAAAAGTCATCAACTAAAATTTCCTTGCCAGTATCTTCAAATATAACAAGAACTTCACAATCTCCTTGTAAAAAAGCCTTTTTAACTGTTTCTTCTCTTACTTCTCTAACCTTTACAATATTCTTTTTTTCCTTTTCGAAGTCTTTTGTATAATAACTTCCCATCATATTTATAAATTTAGTATAACGGTTCATAATTACCTCCCATAAATATTTTATATAAAATATAACCATAAATTTCAAAGTATAAAACTCTAGAAAAAGTGATATTTGCTATAATCAATTGAACTATCTATAATGTTTAAAATATCTCTATTTTAGGTAGCATTTTATTCATTAATATAATAATAGAAAAATATAGAAATATCAAGTTAAAATTAAAAGTGGCTATTGAAAAATTTCATAAAGGAGTAAATTAAAATATTAGTAGATATTAAATTGTTTTTAAAATGAACTTAATAACTATGTTATTTAATTGTTTTGTTATTTGTATTCAAACTATGGTAAAATAGTAATGGTGATGAAATTATGTTTGAACTTGAAAAAATAAAGGGTAATACTTTTCGTGTAAGAAATGGAACAAATATAGGGGTTTATATATTTGAAGATAAAACTGCACTACTTATAGATACAGGAGTCAGCGGTGAGCCTGCTGAAAAGCTAATAGAAACGCTTAAGGCTCATAATCTTGATGTTAGGTACATAATCAATACTCACGGACATTGGGACCATTGTGGAGCTAACCATCAGATTAAGGAAATTTATAAAAATGCAAAAACTTATTTCTCCAAAGGGGAAAAAGTTTATATAGAGGCTCCAGAAATTTTTATGGATTATTTTAATGGTGGAAAAAGAGTTCCTGAACTAGACAGGATAATCAAAAAAAATGTTGGAGTTCCAGATATAGTAGATGAAAATGTAAGAGCTGGTGAAATATTAGAGCTGAATGGACATAAATTCAGTATTTTTGGCTGCGCAGGACATACTGCTGCATGTATAGGTGTTGTAACAGATGATAAAGTTGCGTTTTTTGGAGATGCTATGATTTCAAAAAACTCATTTGATAAATTTGATTTTGTATTTATGTATGACCACGCTATACAGATGAAGACTTTGAGAAAAATAAAAAAGATGGATATAGATTATGGAGTAATGGGACACTCTAGTAAAATATTTACAAAAGAAGAAATCTATGAAGCAGCAGAGTATAATAATAGTGCACTTACAAGAATAAGAAAATTAATGATAGATATTTTAGATAGACCTAAAAGTATAGATGAAATAACTCAAGAATTTTTTATTAAGAAAAAAAGAAAATCGGATTATTTCCTATATTTAGAATGCAGAAGTTCATTGACGGCTGCCCTAGAGTATCTAATAAAATGTGGTAAAATAAATTACAGTGTAGATAACAATATACTAAAATATAAAATTGCAGACCAAGAATAACTGATAGACACTGCGATTCAAAAAATGGATCATACAAATATGATTCTGAAACACAAGGCGGGTGATACTGATGGATTATCAGAGTTGGACTAGAATAATAGCTCCGTATTCTAATGCAGTAGAGGAGTTAAAGATAAAATTTAAGAATATAAGAAAAGATTATCTTGAAATGGGCCTTCATTCTCCAATAGAGTTTGTAACAGGTCGAACAAAGAAAATATCTTCTATAATGGCAAAAATGAAGAAGATAAATGCTACAAATATTGAGGAAGATATAGAAGATATAGCTGGAATAAGAATAATGTGTCAATTTGTTGAAGATATATATGCAATAGTGGATATTATAAAACAAAGAACAGACATGAGAATTGTAAATGAAAAAGACTATATTAAAAACTCTAAAAATAGTGGTTACAGAAGTTATCATGTAATAATAATGTATCCTATAAACACAGTAGATGGTCCGAGAGAGCTTCAATGTGAAATACAGATTCGTACTTTGGCTATGAACTTTTGGGCAACTATTGAACATTCTCTAAAATATAAGTATGATCACTATATACCTGATGAGTTGGCTGTAAGATTGAAAAGAGCTGCAGATGCTGCTTTTATGCTAGATCAGGAAATGGGAGAAATAAGAGAAGATATTATTAAGGCACAAGAGATGTTTACAGAGAAAGAATATGCAACAACTGATGTATATTCAAGATTAAACAAATTAAAAGAAATGAGAGACGATGCAAATTATTTCTATTACAAACATCAGCTAGATAAAATGTCAAGAACTAATGATATAGCAGGTATAATTGATTTAAAATCAGAGTTAGACGAAGTATTAAAAGATATAAAAGTTGAGAGAGTAATAGAAGAGGAAGATATTTAGCATATAAGGGAGGCAATTTGATGAAAATATTTGCAATAGGAGATTTACACCTTTCTACTGCAGTTAATAAACCTATGGATGTATTCGGTATGAACTGGGAAAATCATGAAGAAAAAATATTTTCGGACTGGAAAGATAAGGTCGATGAAAATGATATAGTGTTTGTAGTAGGGGATATATCTTGGGCATCAAAGGTGAAAGAGGCAAAAGCAGACTTAGATATATTAGCCTCAATGCCTGGAACTAAGTATATGATAAGAGGAAATCACGACTATTGGTGGAGTACTGCATCTGCACTTAAAAAGTTGTTTAAAGAAGAAGATAAAATGAACTTTATGAATGTGGACTTTGAAGAAGTTGGAGAATACGCAGTTTGTGGTACAAGAGGCTGGATATGTCCAAATGACATGAGATTTGAAGAAAAAGATGAATCAATATATAAGAGAGAAGCTAATAGACTAAAACTTTCGCTTGAAGCTGCAAAAAAGGCAGGTTTTGAAAAATATATAGTTCTTCTTCACTATCCACCTACAAATGATGAAAATGAAGAATCCTTATTTACAGAAGTGATAAAGGAGTATAGACCAGAACATGTAATATATGGTCATCTTCATGGAGAAGAAAGTTTTCCACTGGGGATAAAAGGTGAAATAGATGGAATAAATTATCACCTAGTATCTTGTGACTACTTAGACTTTAGTCTAAAAGAAATAATGGAAATATAAATATATAAATTTTTATAGGGATATTAGCTATTTAAAATAGATAGTAAAATATCCCTTTTTTAGAGAAAAAAATAGAAATAACTTAAAAATTAAAAATGAATCGGAGGAAATAATTATGAGTAGAAATATATGTATTGATATAGATGGAACAATGTCTGATCCCTATTTTTTTATACCATACTTAAATAAACTTACAGGGAAAATACTAACAAAAGATGACTATACATCTATAGACTGGAATGATACCTATGGTCCAGAGTTTAAGGATATATATGAAAATTTTGATGATAAATATACTTATATATATAACGAAGTTGAACTTCAAGAAGGAGTTAAAGAAGTAATAGATATGCTAGTAGAAAATGGCGACAATGTTTACTTTGTAACGGCAAGAAGCCATACTATAGATAAAATAACAAAGGAATGGATTAAAAGTAAGGGGTTAGATGCATCAAAAGTTCATTCTCTAAGTGGAAACGAAGGAAAAGTAGAAACAGCTAAAAAACTTAACTGTGATGTATTTATAGAAGACGATCCTAACAATATAGAAAATTTATTAAAAGCGGGATTTGACGTAATAGCAATGGAAAGCAATTATAATAAAAAATTACTGGAGAGATTAAGAAGATGTTATGATAATATATCTCAAGATGAAAATAAACCTTTTAATAAAAAAATTAAGAAGAAATTAAAAATTGCAAAGAATTGGATAGATATAGATAATATTTTAGTTAGAAAATAATATATTCAAAATAAAAAGGCTGTTCATATGAACAGCCTTAAATTTAAGTTATTATCTATTTATTAAAGAGAATTAGCTGAACCTAAAACATCTTCTATCTTTGATTCAACTACAGCCTGTATAGCATCTCTACCAGCACCGATATACTTTCTTGGGTCGAATACTGTTGGGTTTTCTGCTAAGAACTTTCTAAGAGCAGCAGTCATGCAAAGTCTTAAGTCAGTGTCCATGTTTATCTTACAAACTGCCATTGAAGATGCCTTTCTAAGCATTTCAACTGGAACACCCTTAGCTCCTGCTATGTCTCCACCAAATTCGTTACAAGTTGCAACAGCCTTCTGATCAACAGCAGATGCACCATGAAGTACTATTGGGAAACCAGGAAGCTTTGACTGTATTTCTTCAAGTATGTCAAATCTTAACTTAGCTTCTCCCTTAAACTTGAATGCACCGTGTGAAGTACCTATAGCTATTGCTAGAGAGTCAACACCAGTTCTGTTAACGAAATCAACTGCCTGTTCTGGATCAGTGTACTTATGAACATCAGAAGTTACATCATCTTCAGTACCAGCAAGAACACCTAATTCAGCTTCTACTGAAACATTGAACTTGTGAGCGTATTCAACAACCTGCTTAGTTATTGCTACGTTTTCTTCATAGTCAAGATGAGAACCATCTATCATAACTGAAGTAAATCCGGCATCTATGCATTTCTTAGCCATTTCGAAGTTTGGACCGTGGTCAAGATGTAGAGCACAGTCAACACCTATTTCATCTGAAGCAGCCTTTACTAGAGCTACTAGAGTGTTGATACCTGCGTAGTTTATAGCAGACTTAGAAGCCTGTATTATAACTGCAGACTTCTTTTCCTTACATGCTTCAAGAACACCCTGAAGCTGTTCTAAGTTACTTATGTTGAAAGCCCCTATAGAGTATCCGCCTTCGTATGCTTTTTTAAACATTTCTTTAGTATTAATTAATGCCATAATATCCTCCTTATAAACTTTTAAAACTTACCCATCTACTTCATTATACCAAAAAAAATGGAAATATCTACAAAATATCAGTAATTTTAAATCTTATTTTGATTAAATAAAAAAAATAAAATAACCTGAATTCTCTCATGTACTGTAGAAAACGATTTACAAAAGAATTCTTTTGTAAAAAAACTTTAAAATATATATTATAAAATTCTTAATAAAAACTTTAGAATTTTCCACGTTATATATTTAGTTTTTATATGTATAATGAGTATAGTAAAAAGACGGGATATATTTTAGATGAAAGGAGTGGCAATAATGAAAGTTCTTATACTTACAGCTAAGTTCGGAATGGGACATTTATCAGCATCAAATGCTATAAAAGAAGATATATTAAAGTTTGATAGAAATGCAGATGTTAAGGTAGTGGATTTTTATGAATATTCAATGCCAGTTCTATCAAAGTATATTTATAAAGGATTTAACATATTAATAAAGTACGGCAAGGAATTATATAAATTATATTACTCAGAAAATGATAAAAAATCAGCTAATATAGATTTGCTAACTAAAAAGTTGGCTGCAAGTTGTCAAAGTATTGTAGATGAAGAAAAGCCAGATATAATAGTTTCAACTTTTCCAATGATTTCAAAGGGTGTTGGCTATTATAAAGAAAGAACTAATTCAAAAGTATCTCTTATAACTTGTATAACAGATATAAGCAGTCACTATGAATGGATTACAGATAATACAGACAAATATATGGTTCCATGTGACGAAGTAAGAAATGAACTTATTAAAAAGGGAATTCCTGCTGAAAAATTAGTTGTTTATGGAATACCTGTTGCAGATAAATTTAGAAAAAACTTCGAAAAACTAAGCAAACAAAAAACAGCAACAAAGAGTGTTAAGGTTATAGATATGTCTAACTATAGAAGTAAAAAGGAATTACTTATTATGGGTGGTGGATTAGGCGTTTTACCAATGAGTCAAGATTTCTATAAGAAGTTAAATGAACAAGAAAATCTTCATACAACTATAGTAGCTGGTAAAAATAAAAGTTTATATAATATGATATATAATAAATACGAAAATATAACAGTTTTAGGATATACAGACAAGGTCAATGAATTGATGGAAAAGGCGGATTGCGTAGTTACAAAACCAGGTGGAATTACAATGTTTGAAGCTATATATTCAATGACACCAATAATTTCTTTTTCAACTGACCTTCCAAATGAACTTCATAATATTGATTTTATTAGAAGTAATAATTTTGGTATTGCACTAGATGATAGTGCAGAAAATAGCGTTGAAAGAATAGTTGATTTTGTAAATAATTCTTCTGAAGTTAATAGTATGAAGGAATCAATGAAAAATTTTGTCCTTGGACTTGAAAGAGGATACTTTGCTAGTTATGTTTCAAATGTTAATTTAGCATTAGGAGATAGAATAAAGGTTAACAATATATAATGGTATTTATAGAATTGACGGTTGCCTATTAGGCAACCTTTTTTTTCAAAAAATACAAGGGAATTTGATAATATATTTAAAATAATTATTGCTTATATAGATTTAAAAAGATACTTGCTCTATAATATTCAATAAGAGTATCAATATTAAAGTCAAACTATATTGTCAATTTAATGAACTAAGCTATAATACTATGTAAGAGAAGAAGCAGTTGAAAAAGAAAAATTAATAAATATATTAAAAGGGAAGAGAGGAAGGACAAATGATTGTATTGAAAGTAATATTAGTTATAGCAATTTTATTTATTATCCATTCAATAATACCAACATATTATAATAAGATCTTCAATAAGAATATAATGAAAAAAACTGGGAAAGATAATGATATAATGCTTACCTTTGACGATGGACCAGATTCAAGATACATTTATAAGTTGGCAGATTTGTTAGAGAAAAATCAGGTAAAGGCTACTTTTTTTATGGTCGCTCAGAATGCTGAAAAAAATCCTGAGATAGTTAAGTTTCTTCAATCAAAAGGTCATAAAATAGGAATACATTCTTGGCAACACAGAAATGCAATGCTTTATAGTTATTTTTATACAAAGAAAGATTTTGCAAATAGTACAAGAATCATGAAAGAGCTTGGAGTAGACGATCTTTTTTATAGACCGCCTTGGGGACATACGAATCTTTTTTCAATTCACTTTGCAAAGAAATATAAAATGAAATTAATTTACTGGGATGTAATGGCAGAAGATTGGAGTGCTAAGAGCACACCAGAAACAATTTATGAAAAATTGATGAGAAGAACAACTCCAAGAAGTATAATTTGTTTGCATGATGCTGGGGAAAATTCAGGTGGTGCAAAGGGAGCCCCATTAAATACCATAGCCGGTTTAGAAAAAGCTCTTCCAAAGTTAAAAGAGAAAGGATATAGCTTTATTCTTCCAGAGTATGATGTCAAATAAATATAATTACTGTGTATTACAAGTATAATTAGAAAGCTTAGATATGGTAAATAGTGTTTAAAATAAAGAGAATTATAAATATAAAGGAATATTGATTTTAAAATGAGATATTTAATAGTGAAATAAGGAGAGATAATGGAAGGATTACAGAATAAGAAAAGTCAGCTTTTAGGCATAGGCTTTATGATTATACTAATGATAGCGGCAGTTGCCTATGTACTTAAAGATGAGCCGTTGACCAATGTAATAAATGCGATTCATACTGTAAAGCCAATTTATATAATAGTGGGTATTATTTTTATGTTGGGTTACATTTCCTGTGAGGGAATCAATATATGGATAATATTGAAGGCTTTAGATAAAAAAACAACATTGAAAGATTGTATAGGTTATGCATTTGTTGGTTTTTATTTTAGTTCGATTACCCCTTCTTCATCAGGAGGACAACCAGCGCAAGTTTACTTTATGAAAAGAAAAGGCATATCGATAATGTCATCATCATTGTGCTTAATGATAATATTATTTGCCCATCAAATTGTAATAGTAGCTTATGCTGCAATTGCTTTATTTGTGAGACCTGATTTTACAGTTGCTCACAAGGCTGGATTTCACATATTGATTGCATTTGGTGTTATATCAAATGCTGCAATAATTATAGGGATACTTCTTTTAATATTTTATCCTAAGATAGTATCAAAGATTATAAATGCCTTAGGAAAATTTTTATACAAAGTATCTATAATAAAAAATAAAGATAAGATGAGAGATAAAATAGCTTCTTCTATGGAAGAATATTCAGCTGGAGCCAAGTATATGAAAGAAAATCCTAGAGTAATGATCAATGTTACCCTAGTAACTATTGTTCAAGTAACATTGATGTTTTTAGTTCCATACGTTATTTATATTGGTTTTGGTCTTAAAAAGTTTGGACCTTTGGAATTAATACTTACTCAGGCTGTACTTAATATTGCAGTTTCCTCACTGCCTCTTCCAGGTTCTGTAGGAGCAAGTGAGTCTATATTTGTAGATATATTTAGATCATTCTTTGGAAAGTTTGTAATACCGGGAATGCTTCTAACAAGAATTGCAAATTTCTATGCAGTATTGATAATAAGCGGTTTGGTATCTCTAAAAGTATATATGGAAAAGAAAAAAGTAACATCATAAGTTGAGATAAACAAGGAATAAAGAAAATACATAATAAAAAAATATAACAAAAATTATAATAAAAAAGCCCTTTTGCTATTATTAAAGAAGAAAATAATATTCGTATACTATTATTACTTCAGTAAAATAACAGAAGGGCTTAAATTATATATATTTGTAAATGACGTGAATTTATGTAGAAAGAAAATATGTTATAAAAATAAGTAACATATGTTATAATACAAAATGTGAGTAAATATACTTTTTAAATTCTACAATACTAGTATTGTAGAATATTTACTTTTATCTATAAACAGGGAGGTGTGAAAATGGCTTTAACTAATAAAATTGGACAAAAACAGACTCAGAAATTAAGCATATCCAATAGAATTGTTCAATCCTTGAAAGTTTTGAATATGGGTCGACATGAACTTGAAGAAGCTGTTGAACGTGAATCGGAATGTAATCCGCTGTTAGAGGTTAATATAGATAAAAATGAGGTAGACTGGGAAAAGTATTTCCTTGATGAGAGAAAAACAATAAACTTTGATAGAAATAATGTAGAGTATAATGATGAACATGATTTTAACTTTGAAAATATGACACCAAGTGTAGATAGTATATATGATAGCCTATATGCCCAAATAAATATAATGGATATATCTAAAATGAAGAAAAAAATATGTAAGTATTTAATAGATAGTTTAGATAAAGACGGTTATCTAAGAGAAGATGAATCTACAATTGCAAGAAAGTTTGGTATATCTAAATATTTTCTTGAAGAGTGTATAGAAATATTACATAGTCTAGAACCAGCTGGAATAGGAGCTAGAAATCTTCAAGAATGTATAATACTTCAATTAAGACATTGTGGAATAAATAATAAAAAATTAGAAGATATGATAAATTGTGATATAAATCTTATAGCCAATCTAAGTATCCAACAACTAGCTACAAAGTACAGGCTTACAAAAGAAGAAGTTGTAGAGTTTATAGAATTTATAAAAAGCTTGGAGCCAAAACCAGCAGATATGTCTAGTGAAAAAGCAACAGTCTATGCATATCCTGATGTATATGTGGAAAAAGTTGATGGAAAATCAGTTGCAAAAGCTTACAATGAAAAAAAGATGCAACTTGGAGTAAATTCATATTACAAAAACCTTCTTTTGTCTACAGATGATACAGAAACAAAAAAATATATAAAAGAAAAGTTAAATTCAGCTCAAAAATTGATAAATGATGTTTCAGAAAGAAGCACTACTGTTGTAAATATTGCAAATAGTATAATAGATGCTCAAAGAGATTATTTTGATAAAGACGGAGATTTAAAACCTCTTATGATGACAGAGTTGGCAGAAAAACTAAATTGTCATGTATCTACTATTAGCAGAGGGGTAAGCGATAAATATATGCTTACTGAAAAAGGAATGTATGAACTGAAGGATTTCTTTACAAATGCCTATGAAAACGAAGATGGAGATGTGGTATCTTCAAACTCTATAAAGGTTAAGATTAAATCTATTATAGACAATGAAAATAAGAAAAAGCCTTTAAGCGATAAAAAAATAGAAGATTTGCTAAAAGAAGATGGAATAGACATTGCTAGAAGAACGGTAGCAAAATATAGAGAAGAACTTGGATTTTTGGGTTCTTCAAAAAGAAAACAATTATAATACAAGAAAAAATAAAGATAATTATCTTAAAAAACAGCAAGCATATAATATGCTTGCTATTTTTGTATAATAAGTGTATTATCTAGGTAGGGGCGAATTATGTCCCTAAATAAAATGAAGAAAGATAGTATATAAATGATAATTAAAATATTGAGATTACAATGGGTATAAACGTATTGCAAAATATTTCATAGTATAAAAAAATAAAAAAATAAAGTTTTTGCAAAAAAGGTATTGCACTTTTTGTCCCACAAGTATATAATTATAGATGTGGGACAGATAAGAAATATCTGGGACACGATAAAGCCCGTACTAGAAAGAGGGGAATAAATGAAAAGCTTGATAGAAATTCAAAAGAAGATAATTCCACAGGCTATTGAGTTGATGGAAAAGAGGTATGCAATACTTAGACAAATCTCCATAAGTCAGCCGATTGGAAGAAGAATGCTATCAAATATTCTCGACCTAAGTGAAAGAACAACTAGAACAGAGATAGATTTTTTAAAAGAAAAGAATTTAATTAATATAGCTGTTTCAGGGATGACAATTACCGAAGAAGGAAAAGAGATTCTTGAAAGGTTAGATGGCGTCATGGGTGAGATAATGGGAATATCTGATTTAGAAGTGAAGTTAAGAGATAAGCTAGGAATCAACTATGTTGTTATATCGAAGAATGTAAATGGTACAGAAGATATGATAGCAGAAGGAGTTGCAAAATGTGCAGCAAAGTACATTTTAAAAAATCTTGGTCCTCATGATAAAGTAGCAATAGCGGGTGGAACAACAATGAGAAGAATTGCTGAAAATCTTGTAAAGGATAAGGATAACGAAGAAGGATTTGAAGATGTTATACTTATGCCAACAAGAGGGAGCGTTGGATCTGAAATAGAGATTCAGGCAAACAGCATAGCAGCACTTGCAGCAAAGAACTTGGGAGCAGGAGTAGAATTTTTATATGTTCCTGATGAGTTAGATGGCAGTGCGAGAGAAACACTGATGTCAATTCCAGATGTAAGAAGAACTCTTGATCACCTTAGAGTATCAGATAAAGTGGTATTCAGTATAGGTAGAGCCGATATGATGGCTAGAAGAAGAGGAATGTCTGAAGAAGATATAAAAGCATTGACAGACAAAGGAGCCATAGGTGAAGCTTTCGGATATTATTTCGATAAAAATGGAGAAATAGTGATGAAGCTCAATACAGTGGGAATTGATATAGAGATGTATAAAAATGCAAAAGATGCAATAGTGGTCTTTGCAGGAAGTGAAAAAGTAGAATCCTTTTTAGCATTATATAAGTTGAACAAAAATCTTACTTTAATAGTAGATGAAGAAAGTGCTAAAGAGATACTTAATAGAATAAGTTAACAATTAATTAAAATATTATAAACAAAAAAACATTTTGGAGGTATTATTATGGTAAAGGTAGCAATTAACGGTTTTGGTAGAATAGGTAGACTTGCATTAAGAAAGATGATGGAACAGACTGATAAGTTCGAAGTAGTAGCAATAAACGACTTAACAGATGCTCATACATTAGCTCACTTATTCAAGTATGATACAGCACAGGGTAGATTTGATGGTGAAATAACTGTTGAAGAAGGTGCTTTTATAGTAAACGGTAAGGAAATAAAGGTTGTTTCTGAAAGAAACCCTGAAAATCTTCCATGGGGAGAATTAGATATAGACATCGTTCTTGAATGTACAGGTCTATTTGCTTCAAAGGAAAAGGCAGAAGCTCATATAAAGGCAGGAGCTAAGAAGGTTCTTATATCTGCTCCAGCAACAGGAGATCTAAAGACAATAGTTTACAATGTAAACTCTGACATAATAGACGGAAGTGAAACAGTAGTTTCTGGTGCATCTTGTACTACAAACTGTTTAGCTCCAATGGTTAAGGTATTAAACGACAAGTTTGGTATAGTTGAAGGTCTTATGACTACAATACATGCTTATACAAATGACCAGAATACTCTAGATGGTCCTCACAAGAAGGGTGACTTAAGAAGAGCAAGAGCTGCTGCAGAAAATATAGTACCAAACACTACAGGTGCTGCAAAGGCTATAGGTCTTGTTATACCAGAGTTAGCTGGTAAGCTTGACGGTGCTGCACAGAGAGTTCCAGTATGCACAGGTTCAATAACTGAATTAGTTTGTGTACTTGACAAGAACACTTCAGTAGAAGAAGTCAATGCTGCTATGAAGGCTGCTTCAAATGAATCATTCGGTTATACTGAAGAACCATTAGTATCAAGTGACATAGTAGGTATCAGCTATGGATCATTATTCGATGCTACATTAACTAAGGTTATGGAAGTAAACGGAAAGCAGTTAGTTAAGACTGTTGCTTGGTATGACAATGAAATGTCTTACACATCTCAGTTAATAAGAACATTAGGATTATTAGGAAGCTTAGCTAAGTAATAAACTTAAATTATAGATATAAAAATAAATCTGGTTTGAAGGCTATCAATGATAGATAAAGCCTCGTAGACTCCAGTGAACAATTAGTCCGAGGGTGTAGATTTCTATTACCCCGGACTTTTTTTAGACATAGATTGCCAGAAAAATGGAAAATATCTTTTAAAATTTAAAAATATAGTATATCTATTTGCAAATTTTAGACATAATAGCATTAAAAGTGATACACCAATTGTACTTTTAAAAGCATTTTGAGCTATAATACTTTTTAAAACAGTAAATGTTTGTAAAATATGTCAAGGAAATACTATATATGGTATAATTATGTATGTAAACGATAGAAATATCAATGATATCGGTAAAATACAAAATAAAGGAGAATTATTATGACAATGCTAAACAAAAAGACTATTGAAGATATCGATGTAAAAGGTAAAAAGTGCCTAGTAAGATGCGACTTTAATGTTCCACTAAAGGACGGAAAAATAACTGATGAAAACAGATTAGTAGGAGCAATGCCAACAATTAAGTATTTAGTTGACCACGGTGCAAAGGTAATACTTTGTTCACACCTTGGAAAGCCAAAGGGAGAAGCAAAACCCGAACTTTCTCTAGCTCCAGTAGCAAAGAGATTATCAGAAATGCTTGGTAAGGAAGTTGTATTTGCAGCAGACGACAATGTAGTTGGAGAAAATGCCAAGAAGGCAGTTAGCGAAATGAAAGATGGAGATGTAGTTCTTCTTGAAAATACAAGATATAGAGCAGAAGAAACTAAGAATGAAGAAAACTTCTCAAAGGAATTAGCTTCATTAGCAGAAATATTTGTAAATGACGCTTTTGGTACAGCTCATAGAGCTCATTGTTCAACAGTAGGTGCAGGACAGTTCTTACAGGAAAGAGTATGTGGATACCTTATTCAGAAGGAAATAGACTTCCTTGGATCTGCAGTTGAAAATCCTGAAAGACCTTTCTTAGCTATATTAGGTGGTGCTAAGGTAAGTAGTAAGCTTGGTGTTATAAACAACTTATTAGACAAGGTTGATACACTTATAATAGGTGGTGGAATGGGATATACATTCCTTAAAGCATTAGGTCATGAAATAGGAACTTCTTTAGTAGAAGAAGATAAGATAGATTATGCAAAGGATATGATGGCTAAGGCTGAAGAAAAGGGCGTTAAGCTATTATTACCGATAGATATAGTATACGCAAGTGAATTTGCAGAAGATGCAGAACCACATATAACTGAAGGTAGAGATATACCTGCAGGAAATATGGGACTTGATATAGGACCAAAGACAAGAGAATTATTTGCAGAGGTTGTAAAGGCATCTAAGACAATAGTATGGAATGGACCTATGGGAGTATTTGAATTTGAAAACTTTGCAAAGGGAACTAAGGCTATAGCGGAGGCTATGGCAGAAGCAGATGCTACTACAATAATAGGTGGTGGAGATTCTGCAGCAGCTGTTAATCAGATGGGATTTGGAGATAAGATGAGCCATATATCAACAGGTGGTGGTGCATCTCTTGAATTCCTTGAAGGTAAGGAATTACCAGGTATAGCAGCATTAGATAATAAGTAATACCCAAAATGTTTATAAGGTAGAAAGTCTATAATTATGGACTTTCTACCATCAAAATCATTTTTAATAATATATAAAATCTCTTAGTTTAGTTACTGGGAGAAATAAAAAGGAGATTAGACATGAGAAAGCCAATAATTGCAGGAAACTGGAAGATGAATAAGACTATAAAGGAAGGCCTTGAATTTATAGATGGAGTAAAGGGAAAGACAGAAGGAGATGTAGAAGTATTAATCTGTGCACCTTTTACACTATTAAAGGATTTAAAGGAAGCTACAAAGGGAACTAATATAAAGATAGGTGCTCAAAATATGCACTTTGAAAATTCAGGTGCGTTTACAGGTGAAGTAGCTCCTGGAAACCTTGTAGAATTAGGAATGGACTATGTAATTATAGGACACTCAGAAAGAAGAGAATACTTCAATGAAACTGATGAAACTTGTAACAAGAAGGTTCTAAAGGCTATTGAAGTTGGTATAAATCCAATACTTTGCTGTGGTGAAACTCTTGAAGAAAGAGAAGCTGGAAAGACAATAGAAAAGGTTAAGGGTCAGATAGTTAATGGTCTTAAGGATGTTAAGCCTGAAGATCTAGAAAAGATTGTAATAGCATATGAACCAATCTGGGCTATAGGAACTGGAAAGACTGCTACAGCAGAACAGGCAAATGAAGTAATTGCTGAAATAAGAAATGTAGTAAGAGAAATGTTTGGCGAACTAGCAGATAAGGTAAGAATACAATATGGTGGAAGTGTTAAGCCAGCAAATGTTGCAGAAATAATGGGACAGTCAGATATAGATGGAGCATTAGTAGGTGGAGCATCATTAAAGCCAGCGGATTTCTTAGGACTATTAAAGTTTTAGTTAACCGTATTTGTTAGTGAGATTTTAATAAGTAAAGGAAAGATTATAATGAAAAAACCAGTAGTTTTAACAATAATGGATGGTTTTGGTTACACTCCAGATGTTGAAGGGAATGCAATAGCACTTGCAGGAACTCCAAATCTTGATGCACTTTGTAAGGAATATCCACATACATTAATAAATGCAAGTGGACTAGATGTAGGTTTACCAGACGGACAGATGGGAAATTCTGAAGTCGGACATACAAATATAGGTGCAGGTAGAGTAGTATACCAAGACTTAACAAGAATAACAAAAGCAATAGAAGATGGAGATTTCTTTACAAATAAGGAACTTGTTGCTGCAATGGAAAATGCAAAAGACAAGAGTCTTCATATATTGGGTCTTTTATCTGATGGTGGGGTACATTCTCATATTAACCATTTAATAGCTCTTTTAGATATGGCTAAGAAAAATGGTTTAAAAAATGTTTATGTGCACGCATTTACAGATGGCAGAGATACAGACCCACAGAGTGCTAAATCTTATGTAGAAAAGGTTCAGGCGCATATGGATGAAATAGGAACAGGAAAGTTTGCTTCTGTTTCTGGAAGATACTATGCTATGGACAGAGATAAGAGATGGGAAAGAGTTGAAAAGGCATATGATGCAATAGTTGAAGCTAAGGGCAACACAGCTGAATCTGCAATCAAGTGTATAGAAGATTCATATGCTGCAGGAATCAATGACGAATTTATAGTTCCAACAGTTATCTTAGAAGGTGGAAAGCCAGTTGGAAAGGTAAATGAAAATGATTCTGTAATATTCTTCAACTTTAGACCAGATAGAGCTAGAGAAATAACTAGAGCAATAACAGATCGAAAGTTTGATGGATTCAAGAGAACATTAGTAGCTACTAAGTTTGTTTGTATGACAACATATGATGCAACGATGGAAGATGTATCAGTAGCATTTGGTCCAGAAGACATTGTAAATACACTAGGTGAATACCTTTCAAAAAATGGAAAAGAACAGCTAAGAGCTGCTGAAACTGAAAAGTATGCTCATGTTACTTTCTTCTTCAATGGAGGAAAGGAAGAAGCCTACAAGGGTGAAGATAGAATACTTGTACCTTCACCAAAGGTTGCAACTTATGATCTTCAGCCTGAAATGTCAGCATATGAACTTTTAGACAAGGTTTTAGCTGCAATTGATGAAGACAAGTACGACTTTATAGCTGTAAACTTTGCAAATCCTGATATGGTAGGACATACAGGAGTTATGGAAGCAACAGAAAAGGCAATAAAGACAGTTGATGAATGTGTAGGAAAGCTATTTAAGAAGCTTCTAAGTATTGGTGGAAGTGGTATAATTACTGCCGACCACGGTAATGCAGAACTTATGATAGACAAGCTTACAAAGAGACCTATAACTTCACATTCAACAAATCCAGTACCATTTATAGTGGTAGGAGATGAATTTAAAAATGCTGAACTACTAAGTGACGGTAGATTATCAGATATAGCTCCAACAGTGCTTTCTATGATGAATATGGAAAAGCCAAAGGAAATGACAGGTCACAGTTTAATAAAGTAATAATAAAAATGGTTAACTAATTAATATTATATAAATTAGAATAAATATATATGCAATCAAGGGAATATAGCTACATTAAATTAACAATAGAACTTTTACAAATTTACCCATCATTCATTTGATAAAAGCTGTAGTCTATAAACCTAGTTTGTATATGTTTTAGAGAATATTTAAAAATAAATAAGTTTTGATTTGAGAGGAGAGACAATATGTCAGCTATTGAATTAGTATATGCAAGAGAAGTATTAGACTCAAGAGGAAACCCTACTGTAGAGGTAGAAGTAATACTTGAAAGTGGAGCTCAGGGAAGAGCAATAGTTCCATCAGGAGCTTCAACAGGACAGTTTGAAGCAGTTGAACTAAGAGACGGAGATAAGAGTAGATACCTAGGAAAGGGTGTTTTAAACGCTGTTGAAAATGTAAATGAAATAATCGCACCAAATGTAGAAGGTTTAGATGCTTTTGATCAGCCAGGAATAGATGCATTAATGTGTGAATTAGACGGAACTCCAAATAAGGGTAAGCTAGGAGCTAATGCAATATTAGGTGTATCACTAGCTGTTGCTAGAGCTGCTGCAGACGAAATAGGTCTACCTTTATTCCAGTATATAGGTGGAGTAAATGCTAAGCAGTTACCAGTACCTATGATGAATATCTTAAATGGTGGAGAACACGCTGACAATAATGTTGACGTTCAGGAATTCATGATTCTTCCTGTAGGTGCTGAAAACTTTGCAGAAGCACTAAGAATGGGTGCTGAAGTATTCCACTCACTAAAGAAGGTTCTTGCTGAAAGAGGACTAGCTTGTGGTGTAGGTGATGAAGGTGGTTTCGCACCAAACCTTGGATCAAACAGAGAAGCACTAGAACTTATAGTAGATGCTATAAAGGGTGCTGGACTAGAACCAGGCAAGGACGTTATGCTTGGTATGGACGTTGCTTCTTCAGAAATGTACAATGCTGAAACAGGTAAGTACGAATTAAAGGGAGAAGGAAAGGTTCTTACTTCAGAAGAAATGATAGATCTATTTGAATCTTGGGTAAATGAGTTCCCAATAATCACAATAGAAGATGGTCTTGATGAAGAAGACTGGGACGGATGGAAGAAGCTTACTGAAAGACTTGGAAAGAAGATTCAGTTAGTAGGAGATGACCTATTCGTTACAAATACAGAAAGACTAGAAAGAGGTATAGAAAGAGGAGTTGCAAACTCTATACTAATAAAGGTTAACCAGATAGGTACATTAACTGAAACTCTAGATGCTATAGAAATGGCTAAGAGAGCTGGTTATACAGCTGTTATATCTCATAGATCTGGTGAAACTGAAGATACTACAATTGCTGACATAGCAGTTGCAGTAAATGCAGGACAGATAAAGACTGGTGCTCCATCAAGAACTGATAGAGTAGCTAAGTACAACCAGTTATTAAGAATAGAAGAAATAATTGGTGAAAACTCAAGATATGAACAGTTAAAGTCTTTCTACAACTTAAATAAGTAATAATAAAGACGGATTGATTAATTATAAATTTCAATACTTCTATATACACTATAGTTGTAAGATTGAAGAATAAATATAAATTTAGCATATAAAGGGAGATGCCAAAAGGCATCTCTTTTTATATGCAAGTATATAGGGGTTATAGCTATTAGCAAGTGAAAATTTATTGAATATATTTAAAATAAATTAACAATAAAATACAAGAATGTAATCTTCATAATAAATTCATAGGAACTTCTATGAAAAAGTGATATCATGGGCTTGAAGAAGGGATTTATATTTCTTCAAAATATTTGGCGGGGGTGGTTTAAGTGAAGGGAACAGTTAAGAAAACTGATTTTTACGGAATTATTTTATTTATTGCTTTTATATTTTGGAGTATACTTACTTACTACATTTATGAAAAGAATAGTTACTTAGGTAGAATGTTAAATGCTTGGGGACTAATGGCCCTTTTGTTTGGAGAAGCTTTTGTCAAATATAAGTTTGATAAGGGAGAAATAATAAGAATAAAGGCTAGAAAAAACTAAAGAATAAACACAGCTACTTATAGTGTTTCTAGTTAAATGGGGTTGCCTAAATTTTTATTTTGGCAACCTCTTTCTATGTTTATAAGGTAAAAATATATAATAAAAGCTATTAATGCAAAATCTAACTAAAATACATAATAAAGCTAGATAATATTAAACAATTATATTATAATATTAAAAAAATATATTTTTGAGATATTTTATTATTATATTGGGTATTTGAAACAATGAAATGCAGTTTATATTTAAAATGTCGACTTTTATTTTAAATGCATGAAACAACAATATTATTTTGAATCGAGGCGGTGTTTATGACAAGCTACAGAAATCCGTATTCTAGAGATGGAAAGACTATACTTTTCACCACTCAGAATGCAAAATCTTTAAAGGATCTTGAAGAAACAGGAAGATTTATTAATAAGATGGAGTACATACAAAGAAATTTAGGAGACATATCTCCTCACTTCATCAAATGTTATGACTGGTTTGTTTCAGAGGCTTCAAAGAGGATAAGCAAGCCAGAAGATGTAAAATATCACATATGGTGTTCTGTAAGTGCAAGAAATTGCATGCGACCTTACGGAAATGAGTTAGGCTATGTTATAGAAGTTCCAAATGACGAAATTATATTTTTTAGTGGACTGAAGTGGGATTATGTTTTGAATCTTCATTATGTACCCAAAAATGAGGAGGATTTGAAAGCATATCAAGAAGAGATTAAAAGCAGAGGATTTAGGAATTCCTTTGAATTTATAGAAGGTAGATACAAAGGAATGTATCCAGATGAAGTAAAAAGGATCAAAGACAGTTGGTCTGGAGTTTTCGATATAGAAAGATGGAATGTCTTTGATGTACAGGCTAATATATGGCATATAAAGAAAGAATGGGTTAAGTGCATTATAAAGCCTGGGGAACAGATTCCCAAAGAATATATTATGGACTAATTTTTAATAGACTTCTCGATAAGAAAAAAGAATATCTAAAGGCACAGTAAAATTTATATAGGACTTTTTTAGAAGAATTATATAGTGAGGATTTTTAGAAATAAAAAGTTTTATATGGCTATTGAAATTATTGTATTTCAATGTTGTATATGTTATAATTAATTTTGAGTTATTACGTTAGGAATTATGATGATTAACGAGGAGGATATTATGTTAGGAAATATATTGATGGCTATTCAGGTAGCTTTAAGTATAATAATGATTATAGTTGTATTACCACAGGAGAGTAAACAGACTCAGACACAGGTATTTATAGAAGATTCATCTTCTCAGGCATACTTTAAGCCAAAGGGAAAAGAAGCGTTCTTGAATAAAATGACTAAGATAGTGTCTGTGTTATTCTTCATAAATGCAATAGCCTTAGTAATTGTTATGAAATAATGAATTCAAACACCCTTGCAATCTCAGATTGTAGGGTGTTTTTTTACTCAATATATAGTTTTCTGACGTAAAATGAATTTATAGGCATAAGCCTTTGTGGGAAAAATTAACAAAAAAAGTAACTTTAGGATAATAAAGTTATTTTAAAATATATTTTTAGAGAAATACAAATTAAAATATTGGTATTTTAAGTTAAATATAGAATATAATTATGATGCTAGTTAGTTGTAAATAATTACAATAGTAGGTATAATTTATGTAGTAGGAATAGGAGGTACAGTTATGTTACCGAATGATATAAAAGAAAAAATAATGGGGCTTATAAGTGAAGATTCTTATAAAGCTATGAAAAGAGAAGATTTTAACAAGATATTCGTTGAAAATCCAGTAGATTTAGATGAATTTACATCAATATTAGATGAAATGGCAGAAGACGGAGAATTGTTTATTAATAAAAGGGGAAAGGTAGGAAGTTTGGAAAGCTACTCAATGGAAAAGGGAAGATTTTGTTCCACAAAAAGAGGATTCGGCTTTGTTGAATTTGACAGTGTAGAAAGGGATATCTTTGTACACGAAGAAGATAGAAACGGTGCTTTTGATGGCGATACTGTAATAGTAAAAATCACCAAAAGACCTTCTGGAGATAAAAGACCTGAAGGTGTAATCGTAAAAATTCTAAAAAGAGCAAATGAAAAAGTTGTCGGACTTTTCAGAAGTAGTGGATCTTTTGCCTTTGTAATACCAGATAATAAAAAGTTGGACCAGGATATTTTTATCCCTAAGCGTTTCTTTAGTGGTGCAAAGGACAATGATAAGGTAGTATGTCAAATAGATGTGTGGCCTGCAGATGGAAAGAAACCAGAGGGTAAAATAATAGAGGTAATAGGACAGTCAGGAGAAAGATATGTTGAAATAGACTCTATAGTTAGAGCTCATGGTTTAAAGGAATCTTTCCCAGAAAGAGTAGTTAAGCAGGTCAAGAAGATAGCAGATCATGTTAGAGAAGACGAGCTTAAGGGAAGAGTGGATTTTAGGGAAGAACAGATATATACAATAGATGGTGATGACTCTAAAGACTTTGATGATGCTGTAGGTGTAGAAAAGCTTGATAATGGAAATTATAGACTAGGTGTTCATATAGCAGATGTTACTCATTATGTAACTGAAAATTCACCTCTTGACAGAGAGGCACTTGACAGAGCTACATCAGTTTATCTTGTAGATAAGGTGATACCTATGCTTCCTAAGGAACTTTCAAATGGAATATGTTCTCTTAATCCAGGAGTAGATAGACTTACACTTTCATGTGTAATGGATGTAAACCCTAAAAATGGAAAAGTTGAAAGATACGATATAGTAAAATCAGTTATTAATTCAAAAGCAAGAATGACATATACAGAAGTAAGTGATCTTCTTGAAAATGATGACCCTAAGATGAGGGCAAAGTACGAGGACTTTATTGAAAATCTAGAAAATGCAAAAGAATTAGCAGCGATACTTACTAAGAGAAGAGAAAAAAGAGGAGCAATAGATTTTGATTTTCCGGAATCTAAGATAATACTAGACAAAAAAGGATATCCAGTAGATATCAAAGAATACGAAAGAAGAGTTTCAAATAAAATGATAGAAGAGTTTATGCTTCTTGCCAATGAAACAATAGCAGAAGATTTCTTCTGGAAGGAACTTCCCTTTGTATATAGAGTTCATGAAGATCCAGATGATGAAAAGGTAGAAAGATTGAGAAACTTTATCAGTGAGTATGGATATAGAATGAACAGATCTAAAAATGGTGTTCAACCTAGAGATCTACAAAAGATATTAGAAGCTATAGAAGATAGGGAAGCAAAACAGGCAATAGGTACTATAATGTTGAGAACTTTGAGACAGGCTAGATATTCACCTGAGTGTATGGGACATTTTGGTCTTGCAGCACAGTATTATACACATTTTACTTCTCCGATTAGAAGGTACCCAGATCTTCAGATCCATAGAATTATAAAGGAACAGCTTGAAGGAAAGCTTAGCCATAAGAGAATAAAACATTATTCTGAGATATTGGAAGCTGTAAGCAATCAGTCATCAACTCAAGAGAGAGAAGCGGAACTTGCAGAGAGAGAAGTTGATGATTATTACAAAACAGTATATATGAGCGACTTTATAGATGAAGAGTTTGAAGGACATATATCTAGTATTACTTCATTTGGTGCATTTATAGAGCTTCCAAATGGAGTAGAAGGATTAGTTAGAATACAGGATTTACCGGATTACTTCGACTACTTTGAATCCTCAATGACTTTAGTAGGTCAAAACACTCATGCAGTGTTAAAGTTAGGTCAAAAAGTCAGAGTAAGGGTATCTAATGTAGATATTCCTTTAAGGGAGATAGATTTTGAGTTAGTAACAGATATTTTTAATAAAAATGAAAACTGTTAGTTTGAATATTTTAAAATGAGTTTAAAAAAATAAATAAATAAGAAAGTTGAAATAAAAACATATAAGTTAACTTTAATTTAACAATTCTGCTTTATACTAGATATGCGTGTGTGTATCTAGTATAAAATTGCGAAAAAAGAAGGTGTAAAAAGGCTGAATAATAAACTACTTAGCTTTATTACTAAATGCACTTAATAATATTGTTATTATATTTACTATTATACTGAAAAAAGTTAGAAATATTTCCAATTAAGTGTATTTAATATACATAGATACTAAGAATTTGAAATTATAAACCCTTTAGTTGGTTTAAAAAATAAACAATTAAATATTATGAAGGAGTTATACATGGAAAGGAAAAAAATAGATAATATACTTGCTTATCTGTGCTATACACTTGGATTTGCGGCTTTGGCGGCTATTATAGCTACTATTTTGTATTTTAATAACAAGAGCTTGGTATATATGGGGGATGCTCTTGTTCAGCAATATCCGACACAGTTTTATTTAATGAAAACTCTCGGCAATTTATTAGATGGAATAAAAACCTTTAACTTCAATATTGGATTAGGTCAAGATGTGCTTTTTACATATCATTACTATGGTCTTACAGATCCAATAAACATTTTCTTGGGAATATTCAGCTGGGCTGATCCGAATCTTCTTTATTATTGCGGATTTGGAATAAGAATGTACATTGCAGGGATAGCTTTTATTGCAATGTGTATACACTTTAAAAGAAATAAAAAGGCAATGGTATTAGGAGCTTTTATTTATGTGTTTTCAAACTTCTGTTTATCAGCAGGTGTAATGTATCCTTATTTTATTAATACAATGATATATATGCCTTTGATGATAATAGCAGTTGATAAACTTATAAAAGAAAATAAGATTGCTTTATTTATTTTTGTGTCTATACTTTCAATTTTTGTGAACGTATATTTAGCATATATGATTGCTGTAATAACATTAATATATGCACTTGTAAGTATAGTTTTTGAATTTAAGAAAAATGGATTTTTAAAAACTTGTGAAATATTTGGAAGAGGTATTTTAAGTTATATTATAGCTGTGGCAATATCTGGAATAATAGTTCTTCCTATTACATATGCATTTTTAACAAGTATAAAAAGCAGTGGTATATCGTATAATCTGCCTGTATTTGCGGGACAAAACGATATTTTTAAATATTTTATAGAAATGTTCCAAGTGCCAAGTGTTGAAAACTTTGCTCTTGTAGGAATATCTATAATTACTTTATTTGCAGTAATAAGCCTATTTATGAATAAGGGCAAGGGCAAGCTTAAATTTTTACTTATATTAATGCTGTTTTTGATAACTATGCCAGTTCTTCAGAGTATAGTTGCAGGAGCCCTTTACGGAAATCATAGATGGTATTTTGTTGAGATTCTGCTTCTAGCATATATATTTGTAGATCAATACGACAATATATTAAATGCAGAGTCCAGTAAAAAGTTTGCAATGTATTTATTAGTTACACTATATATTGTTCTAATAACTTATATAAATGTGGAAAATTCTTTGGCAAAGAAACTTAGCTATATGGACTTTGAGTTTTTAAAGCCTTTGGCAGTTTCTCTTATAGCCATAATTTTTATGCTTATTCTAGCAATTAAGAAGAAAAAATTAAAAAACTATTTATTTATGGCATTTACTTTTTTATCATTAGCAGGAAGTATGGCAATATACTCTTATGAAAGTGGAAATAGCAAAATGATTGCTAATTTTAGTGAGTTAGACAAACTTGTTAATGATAGAACTGTAGAAACAGTATCCAATGTAACTAGTGGAAGTCTCGAAAGGGTAGATAATGATAATCCGAATAGCTTTAATTTATCGGATATATATGATTATCCATCGACTTCAATTTACTATGGATTAGAAAATAAAAATCTTGCCAAGTTTAATTTTATTTATAGAAATGCCATGGCATCTCCTATAAATAGAATGCATAATTTTGATGGACGTGCAATCTTGGACGATATAATGTCTGTTAAGTATTATATTGCTTGGGGAAATAGCAAGGCACCATATGGCTTTGAAAAAATGGGAGATGGAAATCTATATGTAAATAAAAACTATATACCTTTTGGATTTACCTATTCTAAATATATAAAGCCTTATGAGGTAGCATCAATGAACGTTTTAGACAGGCAAGAAGCGCTTCTAAAAGCCTGTCTCCTAGAAGGTAATATAGGAGATGTAAAGCACCTTGAATCAGGCGTACTGAGTGATTTGAAGCTTAAGAAAACAGATATTGACTATGAATCGGACTTTAAGGGAAGAGTTAGGGGAAATGATGGTATAGATTTGAAATTAGAATACGACCTGCCATACAGTGGAGAGTTGTATTTAAAGTTGCCAGATGTAGATGCAATTAAAGGCGTTGAAAAGCTGAATATAAAATCAAACAGCAGAAAGGCTACAATAGATCTGACTAAGCCATCTTCTCAGTGGTATATAGGTGAAAAAGATATAATTATAAATTTGGGTTATTTTGAAAAGGGCAAGAGAAAACTTGAAATAAATTTGCCTGCAGATTATGATTTTAATATGCAGGATTTAAAATTAGAATGTAGATCGGTAGAAAACCTAGAAGCTGAAACTAGAGAACTTGCTAGAGAACATCTTAAAGATATTAAGCTAAATAATAATGGCTTTACTGGAAATATAGCAAATGAAGGATATAAATTGATGTTTATATCTATACCTTATGATGAAGGTTGGACTGCTATAATAGATGGAGTAGAAAGTAAAATCTATAAGGCTAATGAAGGTTTTATGGCTGTAAAGCTTGAACCAGGAGAGCATACAGTAGATTTTAGATACAAGAGACCTCTTCAAACAAGCGGATATATAGTGTCTATTCTCGGAATAGTTGCTTGTTTCGTATATGTTAAGAAAAGAAAAGATCTTGCATATGAAAAAAGAAGAAAATTGAGAATAAAGATGAAAAGAAAAGGCAAAAAGTATCCAGTAGGTATAGAAAAAAATTCTAAAGAAGAAAAAGACATTGAAAAAAATAAAGATAAATAGTTTATAAATGTTAACTTACTGCTACACATTTGTGTAGCAGTATTTTAATAAAATTGAAAAAATATAGCTAAATATGATAAAATGATAGTAAATCAAAGTATGAAAGGAAGTGATACTATGGCAGGTAAGAAAATTTTGGCTACAAATAAAAAGGCTAGACACGACTATTTTATAGATGAGGTCTATGAATGTGGAATAGAGCTAAAGGGAACAGAAGTAAAGTCTATAAGAAACGGAAGAATAAACCTTAAAGAAGGATATGCTTCAGTAGACAATGGAGAAGTATTTTTAAAACAGGTTCATATAAGTCCATATGAGCATGGAAATATATATAATGTGGATCCGCTAAGAGTAAGAAAGCTACTTCTTCATAAATACGAAATAAGAAAACTTATAGGGGCGACTACTATAAAGGGTTATTCATTGATACCTATGAGTGTATATCTAAAAAGAGGCAAGGTTAAACTTGAGCTTGGTTTGGCAAGAGGTAAAAAGCTTTATGACAAGAGACAGGATCTTGCAAAAAAAGATGCACAGAGAAGAATTGAAAGAGAAATAAGATCAAGATATTGATTTTTCAATGTATTTATAGTACAATAAGTAGATAAGGGTGTTGATGTTATATCGTTTTAACATCAATCAAATCGGGGGATGTACCGGTTTCGACGTGGGTTTTGAACTCGAGGTTGCATGTCGTGTTACTCTGGGTCACGTAAAAACTGGGGAAATTTAAAACAAACGCAAACGAAAATAATTTAGTAGCTGCCTAGTGCAGCTTGTCCCTCTTAATCCTCCTGCCGATTAAGAGCTGACATCATACTTATGCAGGGTACTACTTTCGGGACCGTCTCGACTGAAAGTGGATTAATTGAGACTGGACGAATTTGAAACCTGTCACTCGGTGTCAAAGGAGTCGAGATTTTAAAAGAGCTGACTAAACATGTAGATACAGCGACGGAAAGACTTACGGACAGGGGTTCGACTCCCCTCATCTCCATAATGGAGTTTGAAAGATATCGGCAGATTAGCCGGTATCTTTTTTTATACTTACTTTTTAATTATAAAAAAATTGTAAAAATCATAATTTTACTATTAAAAAAAGAGCTGAAGCTAAAAAATAGCTTAAAATTAATAAAAGTAATTATA
>Michael_p1__coassemble_743_pt1 | contig 94732 bp, 77 predicted proteins | sample Michael_p1__metabat2_high_PE_009 | metagenome-assembled genome bin Michael_p1 | reverse complement strand
TAGTAGGATATTAAGAAAATTTTCGATTTACAGTTTTAAGTATAAAAATAAACTATTTAAAAAAATGATTCTCATGTATAATATAAGATATAAATTTGGACGGAGGTTGGATATGAAAAAGTTAAGTCAATATAAATTAATGACAATGAAGACTCTGATCAGTGCGGCCAAGTCAATTATGGACGAGGAGGGTCTTGATAATATTACAATAAGAAAAGTTGGTGAAAGAGCAAAGTTAAACAGTGCAACTATATATAATTATTTTGAAAATCTTGAACACTTGAAAATATTTGCATGTCTTTTCGTATTTGATGAGTATTCAGAAGATATAAAAAACTATATAGATGAAAATAATGATTCTATTGATAATTATATAAAAATATGGGAATGCTTTATAAAACACACAGTTAGGAATACGGAGGTCTTTTATACAGTATTTTTTAATGAACTTGAAAGAACTGTATCAGAATATATTTGTGAATATCATGAACTTTTTCCACTTCAAGTAGAAAATTATAATGATTCAATTTTAAAAATGATTAGTGAATCATCAGTTGAAAAAAGAAATATAGCTCTTTTAGAAAAAGTGGCAGATGATGGTTTTATAAATGACAAGGATATTATATGGATAAATGATATGTCAGTTTATACATATGAATCTTTATTATTTAGAATGCATAAACTGGAATTAGATAAAAAAGAAGGCGAAAGAAAGATGAAGAGCTACATAGAGAAGATAATACAAAAAAATAGAATAAAATAAGTTAAAAATACCATGATCTAATTAGACCATGGTATTTTTAACTTATTTTATTATCTTCTAAATGATGTTTTAATTATATTAGCTACTGCAGCAGTGTTATGGAGTCCTGTTTTAACCTTTTCCTTTGCTGTTAATACATCGGCTGAAACATCGACTGCAACATCTGTAACATCTTTAGCATTATCCAAAACACTATCCACTGTTGAAAGTATTCCTGGAAGCTTAGCAATAGTAAGTCCCACATTATTTGTGTTTTGAGTTATTAGCATATCAATATTTGACATGAGAGCAGATAGTCTCTTAAGCACAATTATTAGAAATATAAGAGCTATACATCCCAAAATAGCCAATACAAATAAAACAACTTCAAGATTAACTGTAATACTCATTTTAATTGTAAATTCTCCCTAGCTTATATTTTATTTACCTGATTTATTTTCAGATTTTGATTTGTTATTTTCATTCTTCTTTTTATCAGATTCATTATAAGCTTTTTTCGAATCTTCCTTTTCTTCTTTTTTGTCAGCATCATTTTCAATTGTAGAATCTGAATCAATTGCATCTTCTAATTTTTTCTGAGTTATATCATCAAAACAATCTTCAATAGATACTTCTACTTCATTTTTCTTTTTATCAAAATATTCTTTTATCTTTTCTTTAGATTCACTAACTTTATCTTTAGTTTCCTGAAGTGAATCGTTTGTTCTACTTGCTATTTTCTTTGACTTATCACTTATTGCTTGACCTGTATCAGATATTCCTTCTGAAAGGTCCTTTCTTGTTTCTCTTCCTGACTTTGGTGCGAAAAGCACTCCTCCAATAGCCCCAAGAGTAACACCGGTAGCTGCTACTTTTGCGATCTTAACCGCTTTGGCTCTTCTTCTTGCTTTTAGAATTTTTTCTTTTCTTTTCTTAATTGCCTTAGTTAATACCATAATTACACCTCCGATTTATAATAATGATTTAATATAATATTATAATTTAATCAATATAATGTCAATGAAATCATGAGAATATATGTATATATTATTTATGTTTTTTAAAATTGATATAGAAAAAATTAATTAAAAAAATGACAATAATAGATAAATGAAATTTTACTTGCATTTAGAGCTAGAAAATGTTTTCTGAATTTGGAAAATGGTAACAAAATGTAATTTTTTAAAAAAGATATAAACCAGTTATACCAATGAGTATGGATGTAACAATAAAAATATATATTAAAAAAGGTTGCATTTTTGTAATTTTTATATTAGACTAGGGAAGTATAAAAGATAAAAATTACAAATTGTAACTTATTTTAACGAATGAGTTTGTAAAATATGAAATAAAAGTTTCATAGAAATTAATTATAATATTTTAATAAAAAGGAGAGTAATATGAAGAAAATATTTGCAGTAGCAGCAACGGTATTGATGACAACTTCAATATTCCTATCTGCGAAAACATTAAATACAACAATAGAGGCTCAGGAAAGATCTTTAGTAACAGTTGATATGGGTTGGAAGAAAAATGGAGAAACATATAATTATATAGATGCATCTGGAAATAAAGTGAAGGGTTGGAACAGATTAAATGGAATGTGGTATTATTTCAATAGTAAGGGTGACATGGTAAAAGGAAAACAAACTATTTCTAATAAGACATATCTATTTAATGAAGATGGAACTTTAAACAAGGAAATACAAGAAGAAGTAAGTCAGGAAAATGTTAAAACTTCTTCTGATAAAAAAGATCCAAATATCTATTATGATAAGAGTGGAAACCCTCTTGGAACTGGTAAAAAGTATATATCAAATGCAAGTGCCTATACAGGAGATACTATAACAGCTTCTGGACAGAGACCTAGATGGGGGACAATAGCTGTAGATCCTAGAGTTATACCTCTTGGTTCGAGAGTATATATACCGTACTTTGACAAGGTATTTATAGCAAATGATACGGGTGGGATAATAAGAGGTACTATGATAGATATATTTATGAATTCAGCTAGAAACATGAATAACTTTGGAAGAAGAAATTTAGAAATTATAGTATTAGACTAATTTAGAAAGCACTAAATTAACTTATATGATTTTGAATGTTACAATAAAATAATCATAAATTATTAAAAAAAGAGGCAAAAGCCTCTTTTTTTAATGACTAATTACAGCCTATTTAAAACCTACATATTATAATATGTTAGGAGTGAATTTTATATTAAAATCTATAAAATATCCTTCGCATTGCTAACGATATATAAAATAATTGCATTGTGTGAAGAAGTATTTTTGATTTTGTATCTAAGTTTAGGTACTAATCTCATAGTATCTCCTTTTTTTAGGGTTACGCTGTCCCCACTATCACTATGAACGCTTAAAGTTCCTTTTTCCACTAGCACTATTTCTTCGCATTCATTTTTCCCAAAAGGATAATATGGAGTTTCTGTGTGTGGCCTGATGATTATTCTAAGTAAATCATCACTTATTTTACTTGATTTTGTAGTTAAAAGTTGAAATTCAAGATTATCCTTTGTGGAATCGGAAAGTACGGGTTGGTCAGCAACCCTTTTAACAAGATTATCTAACTTGACAGCATCTTCGAAAAGAGAAGATATAGATAAGCTCATTGTTTCAGCTATAGAATTTAAGACACTCAAACTAGGGTTTCCCATGCCACGTTCTAATTGGCTTAGAAGAGCTGTACTAACTCCAGATAACTGAGAAAATTCTTTAATAGTCATACTATTATTCTTTCTGTAATTAGTTAAACGAGTTCCTATTTGTTCAACGTTCATAAAAATCCTCCTTCTTATGAGATTAATTGAAAATATAATTATATTATAACATTATTAATATGAAAAAAATAGTTGGATTGCGAAAAAAGTAATTTAATTTAAAACGCTTGTTTCCTTTAAGTGTTTGTATAAAAATATCATCTATGATAAAATATAATGATGGAATAAAAGGAAGTAAAAATAAGAGAAAGATTGTGGTAATAAATGATAATATTAGGCATAGATCCGGGACTTGCAATAATAGGTTACGGAGTAGTAGAATACAAAAATAGTAAGTTCAGAACCATAGATTATGGAGCTATTACTACACCAGCCGGAATGGATATAGTAGAGCGGCTTGAACTTATATATAAAGGAATGAATCAGCTTTTCCATATGTACGATATAGATGAAGTAGGTATTGAACAGCTGTTTTTCAATAAAAATGTTACAACAGGTATTGCAGTCGCACAGGCTAGAGGGGTAACCCTTCTTTCTTGTGCACATCATAAGGTTCCAGTATATTCATATACTCCACTTCAGGTAAAACAGGGAGTTTGTGGATATGGTAGAGCAGATAAGACTCAGGTACAAAAGATGGTTACTGCATTCTTAGGATTAAACTCAGTTCCAAAACCAGATGACGTAGCAGATGCTCTTGCAGTTGCAATATGTCATGCACATTCAAATAGAATAGGTAAGGAATTGGGAAGATTTAGCGATTAGTTTTTAAAACTAGTTGGCGAAACTGTTTCTTTATTAAGTAAAGATTGACTATCTTTTTTAATTCAACTATATTTAATGAAATTCATATAGTTTTAAATAGGATGGAAACAGTGTGATTTGAAAGGATGGGACATGATAGGATATATAAAAGGAAAAGTTGTTGAAATAGGAGCATACTATATTATTTTAGAAAATAATGATATAGGTTATAAACTTAATGCGTCTTCAAATACAATATCTCATATGCAATTAGATGAAGAGAAGAAAGTCTTTACAAAGATGATAGTAAGAGATGATGATATAAGTCTTTGTGGTTTTCATTCAAAAGACGAAGAAGAAATGTTTAATCTATTGACATCAGTTTCTAAGATAGGTACAAAGGTAGGGATGTCTATTCTTTCTTTTGCGACACCTGCAGAACTTAGTAGATATATAGCTACAAATGATACTGCAGCACTTTCAAAAGCTCCAGGAGTAGGTAAAAAGACTGCTCAAAGGATAGTCCTAGAGTTAAAGGACAAGATAAAGAAGATTGCATTTGAAGATGATGGAGAAGTTATATCTCCAGTAGAAACTCAAGTAAGCAATGATGAAGATGGGGCAGTTGAAGCTTTGATGCAACTAGGATATTCAAAAGCTGAAGCACAGGAAGCTGTTTTGTATGTAAAGCAGCCAGGAATGGAGTTAGAGGATATTATTAAAAAATCACTAGAATATATAATGAAGACAAGCATGAAATTTTAGTGGAAAAATATCTTTCAATAATTGATTTAACTAGAAGGAGGCAGCGATGTTTGATGAAGAACGTATAATCACTTCTACAATGAAAGAAGAAGATTTAGATATAGAAAACAATCTTAGGCCCAAAACGCTTGATGAGTATCTTGGACAAGAAACATCAAAGGAACAGCTTAGGATTTTTATAGATGCGGCAAAAAATAGAAATGAAGCTTTAGACCATGTACTTCTTTATGGACCGCCTGGTCTTGGTAAAACAACTCTTGCTGGTATAATTGCTAATGAAATGGGAGTTAATTTAAGAATTACTTCTGGGCCTGCTATAGAAAGAGCAGGAGACCTTGCTGCAATTCTTACAAATCTCCAAGAGGGAGACGTTTTATTTATAGATGAAATACATAGAATAAATAGAAGTGTTGAAGAAGTGTTATATCCAGCAATGGAAGACTACTGTTTGGATATAATAATTGGTAAAGGACCATCAGCTAGAAGTATAAGACTGGACTTGCCAAAGTTTACTCTTATAGGGGCTACTACAAGAGCTGGGATGTTAACTAATCCATTGAGAGATAGGTTTGGAGTAATTTGCAAATTGGATTATTACAAGGAAAATGAACTTGCAGAGATTGTAAGAAGATCATCAGGAATATTAAATGCAGGTATAATGGATGAAGGTGCAGTTGAAATAGCAAGGAGATCAAGAGGGACTCCTAGAATTGCCAATAGATTATTAAAAAGAGTTAGAGACTTCGCCCAAGTAAAGGCAGAAGGTACTATAACTAATGATGTTGCAGAAGATGCTCTAGAGTTAATAGGTGTCGATAGTTTAGGTCTTGATTTTATAGATAAGAAACTTTTGCTTACAATAATAGAAAAATTTAATGGGGGACCTGTAGGTTTGGACACTTTAGCTGCTTCAATAGGTGAGGATAGAAATACTATAGAAGATGTATATGAACCATATCTTCTTCAGTTAGGTTTTATTAATAGAGCACCAAGAGGTAGAATTGCAATGCCTAGAGCCTATGAACACCTTGGCATTAAATATGAAGAAAAAAAGTAATAGAGCTATAGAAATGAGGTAGATTGATGAAGACAAGTGATTTTAACTATGATCTTCCTGAGGAACTTATTGCACAGTTTCCAATAAAGGATAGATCTAGTTCAAGACTTATGGTAGTAGATAAAAAGACTGGTGAAATAGAACATAAGGTATTTAAAGATATTATAGATTATTTAGAAGAAGGGGATTGTCTTGTTTTAAATGATACAAGAGTAATTCCTGCAAGATTAATAGGTTCAAAAGTAGAAACTGGTGGTAAAATTGAATTTCTCCTTTTAAAGAGAAACGAAGATGATACATGGGAAACACTTGTAAAACCTGGTAAGAGGGCAAAAATTGGCTCAAAGTTTAGTTTTGGCGATGGAAAGTTAATTGCAGAAGTAGTTGGAATGGGCGATGATGGAGCTAGAATAGTGAAATTTGAATATGAAGGAATATTTGAAGAAGTTTTAGATGAACTTGGAAATATGCCACTTCCACCATATATTACAGAAAAACTAGAAGATAGAGAAAGATACCAAACTGTTTATTCAAAGCATAATGGCTCTGCAGCTGCCCCAACGGCAGGACTACACTTTACAGATGATTTACTAAAGCAAATTAGAGACAAGGGTGTAGAAGAGGCGTTTGTAACACTACATGTGGGTCTAGGTACATTTAGACCAGTAAAGGTAGACGATGTATTGGAACACAAGATGCATTCAGAATATTACATGGTTAGCCAAGAGGCGGCAGATAAAATTAATAGAGCAAAAGAAAATGGAAAGAGGGTAATTTGCGTAGGTACAACAAGTTGTAGAACTATTGAATCAGCAGCAGATAACAATGGTGTTTTGAAGGCTACTAGCGGTTGGACTGATATATTTATATACCCAGGGTATAAGTTTAAATTAATGGACAATCTTATTACTAATTTCCATCTTCCAGAGTCAACTTTAATTATGCTTGTAAGTGCTCTTTCTACAAGAGAAAATATACTGAATGCCTATGAAGAGGCAGTCAAAGAAAGATACAGATTCTTTAGCTTTGGAGATGCAATGTTTCTTAAATAATAGAGAATAATAAAAATACTAAAATTAAAAAAAGACAATTATTAAGAAAGGGAAAAATATGTACGCAGTAAGATATGAATTAATAAAAAAGTGTAAACAGTCTGGGGCAAGGCTGGGAAGATTACATACACCACATGGGGTAATAGACACTCCAATTTTTATGCCAGTAGGAACTCAGGCTACAGTTAAGTCAATGACACCAGAAGAATTAAAGGAAATAGATGCACAGATAATATTAAGTAATACGTATCATCTTTATCTTAGACCTGGTCATGAGTTGATTAAAAAAGCAGGAGGTCTTCATAACTTTATGCATTGGGATAGACCAATACTTACAGATAGTGGAGGTTTTCAGGTATTTAGTCTAGGACCACTTAGAAAGATAACAGAAGAGGGGGTTGAGTTTAGATCTCATATAGATGGATCTAAGCATATGCTTTCTCCTGAAAAAGCAATGGAAATACAAAATGCCTTAGGTTCTGATATTATGATGGCATTTGATGAGTGTGCTCCATATCCAGCAGATAGAGAGTACGTAAAAAAATCTCTTGAAAGAACTACAAGATGGCTTCAAAGATGTAAAGATGCACATAAGAATACTGAAAATCAGGCATTGTTTGGAATAGTTCAAGGTGGAATGTATAAAGACCTTAGAGAGCAATCGGCTAAAGAAATTACAGCAATAGATCTTCCAGGATATGCTATAGGCGGTCTAAGTGTTGGAGAGCCTAAGGAATTAATGTATGAGGTTTTGGACTATACAGTAGGGCTTCTTCCAGAAAATAAACCAAGATACCTAATGGGAGTTGGTACACCAGATATACTAATAGAGGCAGCCATAAGAGGTATAGATATGTGTGATTGCGTTCTTCCTACTAGAATAGCAAGAAACGGTACTGCTATGACAAGCCAAGGAAAGGTAGTTGTAAGAAATGCAACATATGCTGAAGATTTTACAACACTAGATCCTGAATGTGATTGTTATACTTGTAGAAACTATACAAAGGCATATATCAGACATCTAATAAAAACAAATGAAATATTGGGAGCTAGACTTTTATCAATACATAATTTAAGATTCCTTTTAAAGTTAATGGAAGATGTTAGACAGGCTATTATGGATGATAGACTTCTTGACTTTAGAGATGAATTTTACAAGAAATATTATGGTGAAAGCAAATAATATAAAAAAATTATTATTCACTATAAGACATACATTAATTAGTACATTTTAAATATAATTCAAATGGATTAGAAATATTTTAAGTATGAAAATAAAAAGAACTTAAAAATAGGATTATTGACATACTTATTATAAAAAATATTATGGTAAATATAAGGCATATGCATTATAATACTAATTATAGAAAAAATAAAATTTAGGAGGGTCAAAATGCCACAGAAACAATTAATGATGAGTCTTGGTTTATGGGTAGTAGTATTTGGAGTATTCTACTTTGTTTTAATAAGACCTCAGAAAAAGAAAGATCAAAAGTTAAAGGAAATGAGAAATTCTATAGAAAAAGGTGATACTGTTGTTACAATAGGCGGTGTAATCGCAAAAGTAGCAAAGGTAGAAGAAGATAGAATAGTTCTTGACCTAGGACCAAGCAGAACGAAGGTACCATTTGAAAAATGGGCAATAGGAAGAGTTGTTGAAAAGGCATCTAGTGAAGAAGTATCAACAGATGCTGAAGAAAAGATAGAACAATAAAGTAAATCACATAAAGTCAGGATGAATTGTTTTGTCCTGACTTTATTTTTGTAAAAAAAGTAAGTATTAGAAAGTACTGTTATTTTTTTGCTATATATGGTATAATGTTATATACAAAAATATATGTATGGGGGTATATGAGATGGAAAAGAAGCATATAAAGACTCTTTCAAAGGCTACTTTAAAGGAAAGTGTAGCAAAGGGTGGATGTGGCGAATGTCAGACTTCTTGCCAGTCTGCTTGCAAGACTTCTTGTACAGTTGCTAATCAAGAGTGCGAAAGATAGTATTCGTAGGAGACAGCCTTTACATGGTTGTCTCTTTTTTTACTTAATTATAAAAATAAAATTTTTAATATTAAAATTCAATGAAAAATCAAGAAAATAATGTTACACTAGGAGTGTAGAAATAAATTAGGAGGTAAATATGAAACTTAAAAAGAAATTTTTATCATTGGCAGTGAGTTTAATGCTTTTTACAGGGTTTGCTGCAAGTTCAAATGCCGTAAGTTTTGACTCAATTCAGAGATTAAAGGGATCAGATAGATATGCTACAGCAAGTGCAATTGCGGGAAGTATTGGTAGCTATGATACAGTAATACTTGTAAATGCTGATAATAATAAGCTAGCTGATGGTTTGAGCGCAAGTGGTTTAGCAGGAGTAGTAAAAGCTCCAATTCTATTAGTACACAAGGATAGTATTCCAAATGAAACTCAGTTAAGAATAGATATAGCAAAGAAAATCTATATTATTGGATCAACGAACTCTATAAGTGACAATCTTGAAAATAAATTAAGAGATGAAAATATGGGTGGATTCAATGTAAAGAGAATCGGTGGAAAAGATAGATTTGAAACAAGTAGTAATATAGCTAAAGAAATATTGAATATAAAAGGTTCAATAGGTAAAGTCTTTGTTGCAAATGGATATAAGGGAGAGGCAGATGCCATGAGTATATCTGCAGTAGCAGCTAGAGATGGAGAACCGATAATACTTACAAATGGAAGTACACTTACTGATGCAAGTGCAGGCGTTGTGGAGCAGACTAAAAATATTTATGCAGTAGGTGGAAGAGGAAATATACAGTCATCTCTTGTAAGCTCATTAGGAGCAACAAGAATCAGTGGTAGTGATAGATATAGCACAAACAGTGCAGTAATAAATGAGTTTTACAGAGAAAAACCTACAAGATACTATCTAAGTGATGGATACAAACTTGTAGATGCCCTTACAGGAGGTCCTCTTGCAGGAAGAAATATAAGCCCAATAGTTCTAGTAGGATTAAATAGTAATAAATCTGTGTTAAAGGGAGCAAATCAGTTAGTTGCACTTGGTGGAATACCTGATTCTGTTTTAAAACAGTGTGCACAGGCAACAAATTAATTCTAGGGAACTATGAGCAGTAGAAGAAGAAACAAAAAAGACAAAATACATTTTGGTGATAGAACTTTGTCGTCAAGAAATAGGAAAAGTATAGACAAGGCTAAGATTAAGAATAAGGCACCTGTGGATAGATCGAAGAGAAGAGTATCTGCAGGTGCTCTTAAAAATAAGACTATAAAGAAGAAAAAATATGAAAATAGAGAGCTTCTATTTAATATTGTATATTCATTTTTAATTTTGATTATAGTGGAGTCGATAGCGAGACAGAGTGTAGCAAAGGCATTTTATTTTTTTGCTGACTTTCCAATAGAAGCAATTGTAAATTATGTACTAATATTTTTGATTTTTTCAGCAGCCATGTTTTTTAGAAGAAGGGTATTTTTTAAGTCATTAATAACATTTACTTTATTAGTGCTTTCTAGTATAAGTGCTATATTGATGAAATTAAGAGGAATGCCACTATTTCCATACGATATTCTATCATTTAAAGAGGCAATTAAAATTTCAAGCGTATTTTTGAATATTAGATTTGAAATTGTAGTAATTGTTCTTATAATTGTATTTTCAATTTTTGCTATAATATTATTTAAAAAAGAAGGCAAAAGAAATAGATTTATTGGGAAAAGAAATTTAATAGTTTTTATAGTTACACTTACTGTATATACTGTGGCAGTTCCACAATTGAATAACGCTAAAATAATATCTGCAATGGCTTGGAATCCCGGCGCTTCTTTTGAGAAGAACGGTTTTGTATATTCCTTTGCAAGAGAAAGTGTTTTAGCTGTAAGAAGAAAGCCTAAGGGCTACAATGAAAAAAATATAGATGAAATAAGAAGTAAGCTAGATAAAGAAGTGAAAAAAGATAAAAGAGAGATTTTAAAAGGAAACAGCAGACCGAATATAATAGTGGTGCAATTAGAAGCCTTTATGGATCCAACAAGGATAAAAGGTGTCAAATTCGATAAGGACCCTATGCCTAATATGAGAAGGCTTATGAAAAACTATACTTCAGGTCTTATGAATGTTCCAGTTACCGGTGGTGGTACTGCAAGAACAGAGTATGAAGTTCTCTCTGGTGCAAACTTCAATTATTTAAATCAGGGTGAGATACCATATCAGACATTTTTAGCAGAAAAACCGTCTATATCTTTGGCAAATGATCTAGATAGAAGTGGATATAGGTCTATTGCTATACACAATTTCTATCAGAGATTTTACAACAGAAATAAGGGACTTGAAAACTTAGGTTTTGATAAATTTATCCCTTTGGATGTTATGACTAATGTAGAGTATAATCCTACCTACTGGCCAAAAGATAAAATACTTACAAAATATATAGATGAACAGCTAGATGACAAAGATATTCCAGAAAGTGGAAAAGAAAATAAGCCAGCTTTTATATTTACTATATCAACTCAAGGTCATAGTAAATATCCTATGACAAAGTTGGACATAGAATATCCAATCAAGCTAGTAGATTGCAAATTACCGATAAAAGATCAAAACCAAATAACTTATTACGCGAACCAGGTTAAGGAAATGGACGATTTTGTTGGAAAGTTAATTGAAGATGTAAATAAGTCAAAAAAACCTGCAGTAGTTGTTTTATATGGAGATCACCTTCCTGCACTAGATATTATAAGAAGAGAGCAGGCTGGTGTAGATAAATTTGAATCTTTATTTGTAGTTGCTAATAATTTTGGAAAGAAAAAAGAAAGTATTCCAAAGGATTTTCAGGCATATGAACTTTCAACACTTGCTTTGCAAACTGCAGGTCAGCCATATGGACCTTTAAATATGATACATGCCTATTTTAAGAATAATAAGGATTATCAAGATTATTTAAAACTAGTTCAATATGATTTACTTTTTGGTAAGAGGTATTTCTTAAAGGCAAATGAAGTGCCAAAAAGCAAAAAGATGGAAGTTGCAAACAAGGATTTGAAGTTGGATAAAATTGAACAAAGAGCAGGGGATTTCTTTATATTAGGAGAAGGATTTAACAGAAATACAGAGGTTTATATAGATGGTAAAAAGGTTGAATCAGATTATTATAATGATAAAACTATAAGGCTGTATGATAACTTCTATACTGGTAAGAAGGAAGTTTTCCTGAGAATTAATGATAACAATGGGAATCCTATACAGGAAACAAAGAAAATAAAATTTGATTTTTAAAGTTAAGTTGTGACGTTTATGTACGCCACAACTTTCTTTTATTTTTAGTGAATGTGAATTTATAAATAATTTGATTTTAGAAATTTAACAATTAGTTGGAATAGAAGTAAAGTAATTAAATTTAATATTTTAAATAATCAATGGAAATTTTGCGTACAATATATTAAAATATATTAAATATAAATATCTAAATTACAAAATAGTAATTTAAAGAAAAATTATGATTTTGCAAAATAGAATATACTTGGAGTATAATAGTAATATGTATTAGACTTTATGAGAAATATGTTAATAAATAGATTTTAATAAATAATATAAATCATATATATTTTTATATTATTATGGTACAATGAATTGTAAAAATTTTAAAAGGTATATTTTGGAGGAAAAAATGGATACAGTAAAGAAAGTCTATCCATCATTTCTCTACAGGATAAGACCTGCAGGAATGATGGTACTAGGATTTGGAAGTGTAATATTAATAGGAGCATTGCTTCTTATGACGCCATTAGCAAGCAATTCCGGAACCAGTACAAGCTTTATAGACTGCTTATTTACAGCAACGTCTGCAGTATGTGTAACAGGACTTGTAGTTGTAGATACGAGTTTACATTGGAGTGTCTTTGGCAAAACAGTAATTATTCTATTAATTCAAATCGGTGGGCTTGGATTTATGTCAATAAGTGCTGCAATAGCAATTGTTTTTAAAAGAAAAATTAACCTTAGACAAAGAATATTAATAAAAGAGGCTCTTAATCAGAATCAGTTGTCAGGATCTGTAAGACTTATTATATATGTTATGAAGTATACCTTCATAATAGAATTTATAGGAAGTCTAATTTTGTCGACAGTATTTATTCCAAAGTTTGGTCTTGCTAAGGGAATTGCCTATAGTGTATTCCACTCTATATCAGCATTTTGTAATGCGGGATTTGATTTATTGGGAAGAAGTAGCGGTGAATATACATCACTTGTTTCTTTTTATAATAACCCTATTATTGTATTTACTATTAGTTCACTTATAATATTAGGTGGTATAGGTTTTGGGGTAATGGTATGTGTTATTAAAAAGAAACGTTTTAAGCAGTTTGATTTAAGTTCAAAACTTGCATTAATAACAACCATTTCATTGATTTTAATAGGTACAGCTCTTATATTCTTTGGTGAATTTAATAACCCAGCAAGTATAGGTAATATGAATATTTGGGATAAGTTCCAAGTTTCTTATTTTCAATCAGTTACAACGAGAACAGCAGGATTTGGAACAGTGGATTTTTCAACATTAAGGGAGAGTACTCTATTTGTTATGATAATACTTATGTTTATAGGTGCATCACCGGCATCTACAGGTGGAGGTATAAAGACAACTACCTTAGCAGTAATAGTTTTGGCAATAAGGGCATTTATGAAAGATCAAGATGAAATAACAGTCTTTAAAAAAAGAATTAATAAGTATACATTTAGAAAAGCTTTAGGTGTATTTGGAGTAGCAATAGCCACAGTGGTTACGGGAACATATTTAATAAATGTTACCCAAGGTCATGAGTTTAATTTGTTGGCTAGTGCCTTTGAAGTATCTTCTGCATTTGCAACAGTAGGACTTTCAGTTGCTGGATCATATAATTTAAATATATTCGGTAAACTATTAATAATAGCTCTTATGTTTGCAGGACGTGTAGGTTCTTTAACTGTATTTGCAATGTTTATACACGATCCTGAACCAAATAGTGTAAGATATCCAGAAGCCAAGATATTGGTAGGATAGAAGTTATGTGTATATTTAGGAAGAAATAGATAAATTAAAAAGAATATGTGCTTGTAAATCACATATTAGGATATAGCGATAAAATTTAATTTAGATAATAATCAATACAGGTAAAAGACCTTATAGGAGGATTTTTTATGAAACAGTATATAGTTATAGGAGCAGGGAGATTTGGAACTTCATTAGCGCAGTCTCTATTAAACGCAGGGCAAGAAGTAATGGTAATAGATGAAAATGAAAAAATTATACAGCAGCTTTCGGAGACAATGGATAATGTTGCCATAGTAAGTGCTACTGATGAAATAGCTCTAAAAAATATAGGACTTAGCAACTTTGATGTAGCGATAGTATGTATAGGTTCAGATCTAAGAGCCTCTATAATGGCGACACTTATTGCTAAAGATTTAGGGGTTCCTTATGTAATTAGTAAGGCAACTGACAAAATCCAAGCAGATGTTTTGAGAAAAATAGGTGCTGACAGAGTTGTTTTCCCAGAACATGATATGGGAGTAAAACTTGCCAAGGCTCTTACATTTGATAATCTTGTAGATTATATGGAGCTTGATGACACTCATTCTATATTTGAAATAACTGTTCCTAGCTCTTGGATAGGAAGCAATTTGATAGATTTAAGTGTAAGAAAGAAATACAATATGAATATAGTAGCTGTTAAAAGAGGGGAAAGATTTCAGGTTCCGCCAGATCCAAACAAGGAATTTGAAGAAGGTGATATAATAGTAGTTGCAGGAAATTCAAAACTAATTGAAAATATTGCCCTAAGAGTATCCTCAGGTAAGTGGTAAGAAGAAAGGAAAGAAATGATATTTATAAAAAGCAAAGATAATGATAAATTCAAACTTGCAAAATCTCTTTTGAAAACGAAATATAGAAATAGAGAAAAAAAATATCTAGCAGAAGGTTTAAGGACAATTGAACTTGCTCTTGAACACGGAGCAAAAATAGAGTACGTATTTTTAAGTGAAAGATTTGTAAGCAATGATGAAAATATTGATGTGATAGAAAAGTTAGAAGAAGTAACAAAGATATATGCTCTGTCAGATGATTTATTTAAAAATATTTCAGAAACAGAGAACTCACAAGGTATAGTAGCAATGATAAATATGAAAGATCTTGTGATAGAAGATTATGATTGTAATAGGCATAAGAAAATAATAATTTTAGATAGACTTCAAGATCCAGGTAATCTAGGAACAATAATAAGAACTGCAGATGCAGCTGGATTTGATATGATAATAATGACAAAGGGCTGTGTAGACCTTTACAACCCAAAAGTTGTAAGATCTGCAATGGGTTCTATGTTCTATATGGATATAGTCTCTACAAGTCAAGAGAAGGCATTTGAAGTATTAAAAGAAAATAATGTTGAAATTGTTTCTAGCTACCTAAAGACTGATAATTTTTTCAACAAAGTAGATTATTCAGAAAGATGTGCCCTTGTTTTGGGAAATGAAGCAAATGGAATATGTGATTTTTGGATAGATAATTCCGATTTGCTTGTCAAAATTCCTATGTATGGTAAGGCGGAATCTCTAAATGTAGGGATTTCAGCAGCTCTTTTGATGTATCAGATAAGTTTATAGCTATAGAAATACTTATAGTATTTAAATTTAAAGGCAGAAAACTATTTTATTATTTAGAAAAAGTAAAAAAATTCTTGCAAAAAATTGACACATTTGATACAATACAGACAAGGTTTAATAAAATGAGATAAATTAAATGCTTTGAAAGAGAAAAGTACTATGTTTCTTGCAATTAAGAGAGTAGCCGTTTGGTGAGAGGCTATTTGTATTGACATGGGAAGTTCACTCTGGAGCAGCTTTTCTGAAATAATAGTAAGTAAAGACGTGATGTGCGTTAAACTTTTGAGTGGTTTGTATTATATTTTTTAGTACAGACTATTAGGGTGGTACCGCGATTTCAGACCTTTCGTCCCTATGGATGAAAGGTCTTTTTTTATTTAAAAAATTTAAAGGAGAAAACTCCATAAAAAAGATTTAGAAAGGAAGAATACTATGCAGGAAAAATTAAAAGACTTAAAAAAAATTGCAGAAGAACGAATTAAATCTGTAGAAACTTTAGATGATGTAGAACAGTTAAGAGTTGATCTACTTGGAAAGAAGGGAGAACTTACTCAAATATTAAAGGGTATGGGCAAGCTTTCTTCAGAGGAAAGACCAGTAATCGGAAAACTTGGAAATGAAGTAAGACAGTTAATTACAGACTCTGTAAATTCAAAGAAAGAGGCTATAAAGGCATCTATGCTTGATAAGAGATTGGAAATGGAAAAAATAGATGTTACAATGCCTGGAAAGAAGTATAAGTTAGGTAAGCAGCATATAATAAGCAAGATGATAGATGAAGTAACTGAAATATTTATGGGAATGGGATTCTCTATAGCTGAAGGTCCTGAAGTAGAAACAGTTTCAAATAACTTTGACGCTCTAAATGCTCCAAAGGATCATCCATCAAGAGATATGTCAGATACATTCTATATTACTGAAGACATACTTCTTAGAACTCAGACTTCTCCTGTTCAGATAAGAACTATGAAGAAGGCTGTAAAGGAGGATAATCTTCCTCTAAAAATAATAGTTCCAGGAAGATGTTTCAGAAGTGACAGCCCAGATGCTACTCATTCACCAATGTTTCATCAGATAGAAGTTCTTGTTGTAGGAAAGAACATAACTTTTACTGAATTCAAGGGAACAATGGAGACATTTGTTCAGAAACTTTATGGACCAGAAACAAAGACTAAGTTTAGACCTCACAACTTCCCATTTACAGAACCAAGTGCAGAAATAGATGTTACTTGCTTTAAGTGTGGTGGAGCAGGATGTCCAGTATGTAAGGGAGAAGGATGGATAGAAATCCTTGGAGCTGGAATGGTGCATCCAAATGTACTTAAAAACTGTGGTATAGATCCTGAAGTATATAGTGGTTTTGCTGCTGGTATGGGAGTTGAAAGACTTGCTATGTTAAAGTACGGAATAGACGATATAAGACTGATGTTTGAAAATGACGTAAGATTCTTGGATGAGTTCTAAATTAGGAGGTAGATATAAATGTTAGTTTCATTAAAATGGTTAAGAGAATATGTTGATATAGATGTGGATGCCCAGACATTCGGTGACAAGATGACTATGACAGGTACAAAGACTGAAACAGTAGAATACTACGGTAAGGAAATAGAAAATGTTGTAGTAGCAAAGATTCTTGAAATAGAAAAGCATCCAGATGCAGATAAATTAATAGTAACAAAGGTTGATATAGGAAAAGATGAACCTATTCAGATTGTAACAGGCGCAAAGAATGTAAGAGTTGGAGACTATATACCACTAGCACTTGATGGAGCAAAGCTTCCAGGTGGAGTAGAAATATATAATGGCATGCTTAGAGGAGTAGAGTCTAATGGTATGATGTGTTCTTGTAATGAATTAGCAATAGATGAAAAGTTCGTTGAAGAATATAAAAAAGATGGAATATATATTCTTGATATGGAAGAAGAATATACTCCAGGTCAGGATATAAAGGAAGTTTTAGGACTTAATGATGCAGTTATAGACTTCGAACTTACTTCAAACAGGCCTGACTGCAGATGTATGATAGGTATAGCAAGAGAAGCTGCTGTAACTCTTGGTAAGAAGATAAAGTATCCTGAAATAAAGGTAAAGGAAGAATCAAATCAGACAACAGATGTAAGCATATCAATAGAAAATCCTGAGCTTTGTCAAAGATATATGGCAAGAAGGGTGACAGATGTAAAGATAGAAAAATCACCATATTGGATGCAGAGAAGACTTATTGAATCAGGTGTAAGACCGATAAACAACATAGTGGATATTACAAACTATGTAATGCTTGAAATGGGTCAGCCAATGCATGCATTTGATATGAGAGAGATTGAAAATAATACAATCGTTGTAAAAAATGCCAATACAGGAGACAAATTTACTACACTTGATGGACAGGAAAGAGAATTAGATTCTGAAATGTTAATGATAACAAATGGAGAGAAGAATCTAAGTATCGCCGGTATAATGGGGGGCGAAGAGTCAGGAGTTAAAGATGATACGACAGAGATAATGTTTGAAACAGCATCATTTAACAGAGAAAATATAAGAAAGACTTCTAAGAAGTTAGGTCTAAGAAGTGAATCTTCATCAAGATTTGAAAAAGGCATTGCAATAGAAACAGCAGAACTTGCTATGGAAAGAGCGGCTCAGTTAGTTGAACTTTTAGGAGCAGGTAAAGTGATGAAGGATGTTGTAGATGTAAATCCAATTAAGCAGGAAAAGCAGACAATAACAGTAAGCCCAAAGAGAATTAATTCAAGAATTGGTGTAGATATACCTATGGATGAATTCTGTAAAATATTAGAAGATCTTGAATTTAAGTGCAATCTTGTAAGTGAAGATGAGTTAAAGCTTGAAGTTCCAAACTTTAGACTAGATATAGAGCAAGAGGCTGATATATTAGAAGAAATAGCTAGAATATATGGATTTGAAAGAATTCCATCTGTTCAGTTGAAGGGAAACACAACTGCTGGTGTTAAGACTGACAAGCAGAAATACTTAGACAAGGTTAAAAATACTGCAATAGGATGTGGCTTATATGAAACTCTAACATATTCTTTTGTAAGTCCAAAGGGATTAGATAAAATAAGAGTACCGGAAAATTCAAAGCTTAGAGATGTTGTAAAACTAATAAATCCACTTGGTGAAGATACTTCAATAATGAGAACGACAATGATACCAAATATGATGGATGTACTACATACAAATGTATCAAGAAATATAGATGAAGTAGCTATATTTGAATGTGGTCATGTATTTACTCCAGAAGATATGGTAGGAGTTGAAGAAACTCGCCTATGTGTTGGTTTATGTGGTGGAGAAGCAGACTTCTTTACACTAAAGGGTATAATAGAAAAGATATTTGAAAGAACTGGTCTTAAGGGGCATACTTATATTGCTGATTCTGAAAATACATCATTCCATCCTGGAAGATGTGCAGATATAATGTCAAACGGAGTAAAGCTTGGAACTATAGGAGAAATACATCCATTAGTCTTAGATAACTATGGAATATCAAAGAGAGTTTATATAGCTGAAATAAATCTTGATGAAGCTTATAGAATATCTAACCAGACGATAGTATTTGTTCCACTTCCAAAGTATCCTGCAATAACAAGAGATATAGCTCTTCTTGTAAAAGATGAGGTAGAAGTAGCACAGATAGAAGCTATTATAAAAGCAAATGGAGAAGGTCTTGTAGAAGATTGCGAATTATTCGATGTATACAAGGGAGACCAGATAGAAGATGGATACAAATCAATAGCGTATTCAATAGTATATAGAAACCCAGAAAAGACACTAAAAGATTCAGATGTAGCAAGTGTTCATGAGGGAATATTAAAAGAATTAGAAAACAAAATAGGCGCAAAGCTTAGAGAAATATAATTTTAGATAAATATTAGGTATATTTTTAACGTTAGCAAGGTTTTATTTCAAACGCAAATATATCTATAAAAACAAAAATGCCAGCTGTATATATTGCAGTTGGCTTTTTTGTATATATAGATTAATATTTTCAAAATCATGTTGATATAATCCTTATATAATAGTAACAAGGTCTATTTTGTGATATAATAAATGTATAATTACAATGAGGTGATGCAATGAAAACAGTGAGTGTGACAATTGATGGTATAGACTATAAAATAGTCGGGGACAGGGATGAAGCCCAAATAGTAAAAATTGCTAAATATATTGATAAAAAGCTAGGTGAAATAAGAAGTGCAGCTCCTAATCTTAATAAGGTAGATGCAAGTGTTCTTACTTCAATAAATATAGTTGATCAACTTTTTGAAAATAAAGAGAAGGTTGAGAAGCTTGAAAAAGAGCTTAAATCAATTAAAGAGGGTTATAGCAATACAACTGAAGATGTAGAAAAAGAATTTGATTCAGTACTTAAAAAACTTGAAGTCGCAGAAAACAAGGCATCTGAATCGGAAAAAGAAATAGAAAGACTAAAAAAGCTTGTTGAAGAAAAGGAAAAAGAAGTAATTAACAAGAAGGAAAGTAATGCAGATGCAAATAAAACAGATGAAGAATCTGAAAAGAAAATAAAAGCACTAGAGATGAAGCTTAAGGATATGGAAAAGAAGGTTGCAGTAGCGGAAAGTATGGCAACAGAGTTCCAAAACAAAGCCTATAATCTACAGCTTAACTATGAGGAATTAAAAAATAAAAAGTAGAAAAACTATTTAGGACTACCTTTAAAGTAGTCCTTTTATATTCTCTTGAAATAAATGTTATATATTTAGATATAAAAAATGATATAATATACTATAACGATATAGATAAAGATGATTTTTATAAGATAAAAAAGAAATAGGAGGGAGGCAAGGTGCTTGTAAGTACCTTGATTAAATGAATAAAGAATTAGAATTACTAGCTCCAGTAGGGAGCTTTGAATCACTGAAAGCTGCAGTACAAAATGGCGCAAATGCAGTTTATTTAGGTGGAAAAGAATTCAGCGCAAGAGCAAGTGCAAATAACTTCGATAGAGAAGAGCTTATAGAGGCAATAAAATATGCACATATAAGAGGATGTAAGGTTTTTGTAACAGTAAATACTCTTATAAAGCAAGATGAAATAGAGGATTTTCTAGAGTATATTAAGTTTTTATATGATATTCAAGTAGATGCTCTTATAATACAGGACATTGGAATGGCGGTATTAATCAAGAAAGAATTACCAGATTTTGAGTTACACGCAAGTACTCAAATGTCTGCACATTCATTAGATGATGTAATATATTTAGAAAAAATAGGTTTCAAAAGAGTAGTTCTGGCAAGAGAGCTAAATGTAGACGAGATAAAATACATAACAGATAATTGTAAGGCGGATATAGAAGTTTTTGTTCATGGAGCCCTTTGTGTATGTTATTCAGGTCAGTGTCTTATGAGTTCGGTATTGGGGACTAGATCTGGTAATAGAGGAAGATGTGCTCAACCATGTAGACAAAAATACAAGCTATACAATATAGATGAAGATAAGTATTTAGAAACAAATGGAGAATACCTTTTAAGTCCTAGAGATTTAAATACAGTTGAAAATATAGGAAAGGTAGTAGATGCAAATGTTCTTTCACTTAAAATAGAAGGAAGAATGAAAAGACCTGAATATGTTGCAACTGTAATTTCTGCTTATAGAGATGCGATAGTAAATTACATAGAAAGTAAAGATAGTAAAATAGACAGTGAAAGAATAGAAGAATTATATACTATTTTTAATAGAAAGTTTACTTGTGGTTATATTCTTGGTGAAGTTGGAGAAGATATAATGAATTCCAATAAGCCTAACAATAGGGGGCTATATATAGGTAAGGCTATTTCCTATAATCCAAAATCCAAAAAACTTAAAATAAAATTAGAAAAGTCGCTTAAAAAGGGTGATGGTTTGAATATAGGTGGAGGAACAGTAGGAAGAATTATAAAGGGAAAAGAAATTTCAGACTATGCTAAAGCTGGAGAAGTCGTGGAAATAGATTATATAGGCAAAGTTGCAAATGGAACTGAAATATTTAAAACAAGTGACGGAATGCTTATAGACAGAGTTAGAAAAAGTTATGAGGAAGATAAGGAATATATAAAGATTCCACTGAATGCTAAGTTGGAAGTTTCTTTAGGCAAAAAAGCAAAACTTACTCTTGAAGATTCAGATGGTAATATAGTAACAGTAAGTGGAGAGAAAGATGCTGAAAAGGCTATAAAAGTAGCTTTGAGTTCTGAAAAGGCTGAAAAGCAAATTTCAAAAATGGGAGATACTCCTTTTAGATTAGAAAATTTTGAACCTCTAATAGAAGAAGGTGTAAGTATTGCTATAAGCGAATTAAATAATATTAGAAGAAAGGCAATAGATGAACTTTCTGAAAAAAGAATATATGTGGACAGAAGCAAGGCAAATTTATCTGTAGAGAGAGATTTAGCTATAAAAAAAATTTTTGACGAAAATAATGACGATTTAAAAGTCAATGTATCTTGTAAAAATCTTGAGCAATTAAGGTCTGCAATAGAAAAAGACGTGGACAATATTTATTACAAAGATGTATATACATTAAATGAAGCAGTAAATATTGCGAGAGAGCATTCTAGAAAAATTTCTTTTTATATGCCTAGAATAATAAGAAGTAAGGAAAATAATATTTACAAGGCACTAGAAAATATAGAAGCTGCGAATATTGAATATTTAGACTCATTTAGAGTTTCAAACTATGGAGAAATAGAAAGAATAAAAAGTATTTATCCTAACAAAAAGATAAAAATATCTTCTTGGATGAATGTAATAAACGATGAATCTATAAAATATTACGACTCTATAAATGCCGATACAATATGTTTATCACAGGAAGTTTCGATGATGCAAATTAGAAATTTATCTGAAGATGTGAAAAGTAAGGCAAATCTCGAGTATCTAGTATATGGTCATACGGAAATGATGATAAGCGAATATTGTCCGATGGGAGTTTTAACAAAAGATTGTAAGAAAAATAAAAGGGATGCTATGTGCTCTAAAAGTATATATGCCTTGGAATCTTCTGAGGGTGAGAAATTTAGGCTTTCACAAGATGAAAATTGTAGAACAACTATATATTCCGATGAAACAGTGTGTCTATTAGAGGAAGTAGAAGATCTATATGAAGAAGGTATTAAAAATATAGAACTTGCTTTTTATTTTGAAGGAGCTAGTGAAACTTCTAATGTGATTGAAAAGTTTGTGGAGTATAGAGATAGATGTAATGGAAAGTTTGATTCTTACTATGGAGAAATCGAAATGAATAGCAAAAAATTTAGTAAGGGACATTTATACAAAGAAATAGATTAAATTAATTTCCGCAGCACAAAGTGTTGCGGGATACTTTTATATATTTAAAAAGTATTTTATCAGTATATGTTAAGAAGGAGAGGGTTTAAATGTATATAGCAGGAGCAGAATTTACTTCTTTGATGGACAGAACTTGTATAGAAAAATATAAAATGCCAGAAATAATGTTGATGGAAAATGCAGCTGAAGTAGGATTTAGAAGAATAATGAAAATAGAATCTGAAAATAACTTGAATTTTAGAGAAATAACAATTGTTTGTGGCTGTGGTAACAATGGTGGTGATGGATTTGCAATAGCAAGAAAGTTATACAATATAGGGAGAGATATTAAGATTATAGTAATAGGTAATATTTCTAAAATGAGTTACTCAGCAAAAACAAATTATGACATTGCTTTAGCTATGGGAATAGAGCTTTTTCATCTAGAAAAAGGAATAGATATTAGTGAAAAATTAAAAGAACTTTCTAAAAGTGATTTAGTTTTAGATTGTATTTTTGGAGTTGGACTAAATAGAAATATAGAAGGAGATTATAAAGAATTAATTAACTGTATTAATAGGCTTAAAGAAGAGAATGATTATAAAATCATAGCTATAGATATTCCTTCAGGTATTAATGGAAGTATAGGGGAAGTTATGGGAGTTTCTATTAAAGCAGATTTTACAATTACTTTTGAATTTTTCAAGAAAGGTTTTTTAAGATATGATACAGAAAAGTACTTAGGAAAAGTTTATACTGAAAAAATCGGTATTCCATATAAATTTTATAATGAAATAGAAGATATAGCATCGTTTATAGAAGAAGACTATGTTTTAGATAACTTGATAATTAGAGAGGATTATTCACATAAAGGGGATTTTGGACGTTCTGTAATATTTGCTGCATCTAATGGATTTTATGGTGCTGGCTATCTTTCTACTCAAGCATGTGTAAAGACTGGTTCAGGTCTTACTAGTCTAGTTTGCAGTGAAGATGTTCAGAAAATTTTAGCTGTTAAATTAGAAGAAGCCATGACTTGTCTGTATTCAGATTCAGAAAGAGTGGAGAAGTTGTTAGAAAGTGCCAATGCAGTAGCTTTTGGTCCAGGTCTAGGAAACAATGAAAAAACAGAGAAACTTTTACAGAAAATTTTATCTAAAATAAATATTCCAATAGTGATAGATGCTGATGGTATAAACGTATTTAAAGCAGAATATGTAAAAAATAATACAAATTGTATACTAACTCCTCATTTAGGAGAATTTTCGAGACTATCTGGAATTAGCATAAGAGAAATTGAAAAAGATAGATTAGGATATGCAAAAAAATATGCCAAGGATAATGAGCTAGTATTAGTACTAAAGGGAAAAAACACAATAGTAACAGATGGAATAAGAACAATGGTAAATACTACGGGTAATTATGCAATGGCAAATGGGGGCATGGGAGATACCCTTACTGGAATAATAACAGCTCTTTGTGCTCAAGGATATGAAGCTTTTGTTGCAGCAACAATAGGAGTATATCTTCATGGTAGATGTGGAGATTCTATTTTTGAAAATAATCAGGTTGTCAATGCTACGGATATTATAAAAAGAATATCAAAGGAATTAAAAATATTGTATAATAGAGTAAATATATAGAAAAGGAGGTAGTTTGGTGGTTTTGAGCATAAAAGTAATCTGGGTGTTGGTAGCCATAGCTTTTGCTATTGCTGAAGCAGCTACACTTAGCCTTACTATGATCTGGTTTACCATAGGTGCACTTTGTGCTTTGGGAGTATCTTATATTACAGAGAGCTTAACAATTCAGATAGCAGTATTTGCAATAATATCTTTTTTACTACTTTTTATTGCTACGAAGAAATTAATAAAAATGGATCGTGATAAAAGCAATACTCATTGGGCAAGTGTTGACACAAATACGGATGCAATAATAGGAAAAAAGGGCTTTGTATTAAAAGAAATAACTCCAGAAGAGGCTGGTATTGTAAAAGTAAAGGGCGAAGAATGGAGTGCAATATCCTGTGATTCAGATTCTACTATAGAAAAGGGAACAGAAATAATTGTAAAATCTATAGAAGGTGTAAAGCTTGTTGTATGCAAAAAGTAATGAAACATTATTTGTAAGAAAGTGTTGAAGAGCACTCTAAATTAGTTGGAGGACATAAAAATGATTAAAAATATATTGACAATAATTATCATAATCTGCTTAATAGTAATAGCAGTGAGATGTATTAGGATAGTAAAACAAGCAAGAGTAGGAATTATAATGAGGCTTGGAAAGTTTCATAAAGAAGCAAAAACAGGCATACATTTTTTAATTCCTTTTGTAGATTCAATGAGCTATATGATAGATCTAAGAGAAGTAGTTATAGATTTTCCACCACAACCAGTTATAACAAAGGACAATGTAACTATGCAAATAGACACAGTTGTCTATTACAAAATAACTGCTCCAAAAAGTTATGTTTTTGAAATAGCGAATCCGATATCAGCGATTGAAAATTTAACAGCAACAACACTTAGAAATATTATAGGTGACTTGGACTTAGATGAAACACTTACTTCAAGAGATCTTATCAATACAAAGATGAGAACTATATTAGACGAAGCTACAGATATTTGGGGAATAAAAGTAAATAGAGTAGAGCTTAAAAATATAATGCCTCCAAAGGATATTCAGGCTGCAATGGAAAAGCAGATGAGAGCTGAAAGAGAGAGAAGAGAATCTATACTTCAGGCAGAAGGTGAAAAGCAGTCTAAAATTCTTATTGCAGAAGGTGAAAAACAATCAGCAATATTAAGAGCTGAGGCTAAGAAAGAGGCAATGATTAGAGAGGCAGAAGGTGAAAGAGAATCTAAAATACTTGAAGCAGAAGGTGAAGCTGCAGCTATTAGGAATACTTACCTAGCAAGAGCAGAAGGTGAAGCATCTATTATACTAAAGACTCAAGAAGCTACTTCAGAAGGTATATTAAAGGTATTTAAGGCTATGAAAGACTCTAATATCGATGATAATATCTTGGCTCTTAAATCTATGGAAGCTCTTGAAAAACTTGGACAAAGTGAATCGTCAAAACTTGTACTTCCTTCAGATGCTGTAAACTTCCTAGGAACTTTTAAAGGAATAAAGGAAGTTATGAGTGATGATAAAAAGTTAAGTGATAAAATAGTAGAGGAAGTAAAAGAAATTAGAAAAGATACTTTGGATGGCGAAAATTGCGATAAAGATATCTAATCTATTATTATAGAAACTAAAAATATATTAATAAATTATATATAGAATAGAATTGTATTAATTAACAGTAAATTTTGATTAAAAAAGATTGTGTATATACCGACCCTAAAAAGTTAGACATAAAAATCTAATGATTGGAGGTCGGTATTTTTATTTTTTAATAATATCAGAAAAAAATAGGCTTTTTTAAACAGTATATCTTATATTAAAAATATATATAAAATATATGGAAATTTTTTATAAAGGATTTGAAATCGTGTATAATAGAGGTTAGGAAATTAAATTGGAAAGGGTTATTTTAATGGGGTTAGTAGATAGATTAAGAAATGAAAATAGAGAAAAAGTTTATAAGGAGCTTTTAGGGAAAAAATATAGTGATATAGATGATTTTAATATTGCATATTCTCCTACAGAAGAGTTTCTTTTAATAACTATAAAAAGATTAGTTTTGGAAAAAAAAATAAATGAAGCTGAAGATGTGTTATTTACAAGCTTGGAAAAAAACAGAAATGATAATATGCTTTGTATTGCAGGAGAGTTTTATACTATGCTTATGGATTTAAGCGATGATGAATTAAAAGAAAATAACTTTACAAGAGCTGAAATTAAAGAAGGAATCAATGATGTAAAGGAGTTGTTTAATGAGTTGAGATAAATGTATATAGAAATATTCAAAAAAGTGTTGAAAATTATTGTAAATTAAACGTTTATTATCATATTAAAAATAAAGAGGTTTTCAGTATAAAAAAATCTTGAATTTTATAAAAAAAGGATGTATAATAAATACTTAGTTAAATTTTGGAAAAAAAACACACAGCAAAAAAGCTGTATGTCAATGTATAAAATAAATTTGTGATGGAATTCTATTTTATTACATTATTTTTGAAATGTCAATAATTTTTCCGAAAATTATCTAAAAATAATTAATGAATTAGGAGTGTACATATGAAAATAGGTTTTGACCACAATAAGTATTTAGAGGAACAATCAAAGTATATATTAGAGAGAGTTAATAACTTTGATAAGCTTTATATTGAATTTGGAGGAAAGCTAATCGGTGATTTACATGCTAAGAGAGTGCTTCCAGGATTTGATGAAAATGCTAAAATTAAAGTACTTAGCCATATGAAAGATCAGGTAGAAGTTGTTATATGCGTATATGCAGGTGACATAGAAAGAAATAAGGTTAGAGGAGATCTTGGTATTACATATGATATGGAAGTTATGAGATTGATAGATGATTTAAGAGGATATAATCTTGATGTTAATTCAGTTGTAATTACTAGATATGAAAATCAACCTGCAGCTACTATGTTTATAAACAAGCTTGAAAGAAGAGGAGTAAAAGTTTATAAACACAGACCTACTAAGGGGTATCCTACAGATGTTGACACAATAGTAAGTGAGGAAGGTTTTGGAGCAAATCCTTATATAGAAACTACAAAGCCTATAGTTGTAATGACAGCACCAGGACCAAATAGTGGTAAGCTGGGAACTTGCTTGAGTCAGCTTTATCATGAAAACAAAATGGGAAAAGAATCTGGGTATTCAAAATATGAAACATTCCCAGTTTGGAATCTTCCTTTAAAACATCCAGTAAATATAGCTTATGAAGCTGCTACTGTAGATCTAAAAGATGTAAATATGATAGACTCATTCCATCTTGAAAAGTATGGTGAAACAACTGTTAATTATAATAGAGACCTTGAATTATTCCCTGTTCTTAAGAAAATAATAGAAAAGATAACAGGCAGAGAAAGTATGTTCCAGTCGCCTACAGATATGGGTGTAAACAGAGTTGGATTTGGAATAATAGATGATGAAGTAGTTAGAGAAGCTTCTATTCAAGAGATAATAAGAAGATATTTCAAGACTCTTTGTGAATATAAAAAGGGTGGAATAGATAAAGACGCAGTTTCAAGAATGAAGATGATAATGGAAGAACTTGGTTTAAAGGGCGAAGATAGAGAGGTTGTCAATGTAGCTAGAGCTTATAGAAGTAGCGATTGCCAACACGAAGATGAAAGTTGTCCTGCAGTAGCTCTTGAACTTGAGGATAAAACTATGATAACAGGAAAATTTTCTAGTTTAATGAATGGTTCTGCAGCAGTAATATTAAATGCAATTAAATATCTTGCAGAAATACAAGATGATATGCACCTAATATCGCCACTTGTTCTTGAGCCAATTATAGATTTAAAGAAAAATACATTAAGTAGTAGAAATGTATCTCTTAGTGCAGAGGAAGTTTTAATGGCATTAAGTATTAGTGCGGTTACAAATCCAGTTGCTAAGTATGCTATGGATAAGTTGCCACAGTTAAAAAACTGTCAGGCTCATTCAACAGTTATACTTTCTAAAAATGATGAACAGGTATTTAGAAAGTTAGGAATAGATGTAACTTGTGATGATGAATTTTTATCAACAAATCTATTTGAAGGTTAAAATTAAATAGTTTATAGTAGGGGCATCTTAGAAATAAATTTAAGATGTCCTTTTTTATTTTGTAAAATAGCTTGTGATATTGTTCCTATAGTAGAGTGAAAGATGAGAAAGATAATGAAAATCTATAAAATTTGTTTATTTATAGTAAAGATTCTAAGAAAAAACCATAAATTTTGTTCATTTTCGATAAAAAGAGTGTTTTATTACCTATAAATCAGGGAAAAAATATATTAATAATGGAATTCAACGGAATTTCTAAAATTTATTTAAAAATATGAAAATTAGACTGTATTATATTGTGTAGGATATGCTATAATAGTTATATGGATATTACGCAGCGAAAGGATGTTATTATAATGGAAAACAATTTAACAATGCAAGAACTACTTGACATGCAAGAACAGGAGTTAAGTAAAATTAATGTTGGTGATGAAATCACTGGAAAGGTAACACAAGTAAACAACGATAGTTTAGTCTTAAAGCTAAACGTTGACTTTGACGGTGTTATACCTGAAGGAGAACTTAATCTTGACAAGGGTCAGAGTATAGCAGATGTTTACAAAATAGATGATGAGGTTACTGGAATTATAACTAATATTAGTTATAAAGATGCTACTATTAAGATTTCAAGATTAAAGCTTGAACAACAGAATGATATTAAGGAATTAACAGATGCTTTAGAACAGCATACAAAGATTATGGTTCATTCATTTAAGGCTCTAGAAAGAGGTTTATATGTAAGTTATAAGTCTCATACTATGTTTATGCCTATATCACAGATTGACACAAGATTTGTTAAGGATACAAATGAATATGTAGGTCTTGATATGGAATGTTATGTAAAGGAAGTTAATCCTAGAAAGAATAGAATCATCGTATCTCATAGAGAAGTAGCTCAGGAAATTCTTGATGAAGAAAGAAAAGAAAAGAGAGAACAGAGAAAGGCTGAAAGAGAAGCCGAAAGAGCTAGAATAAAAGCTAAGAGAGAACAGAGAAAGGCTGAAAGAGAAGAATTATTCAATTCACTTGTTCCAGGAGAAAAGAGAGCTGGTAAGGTTACTAATATAATGCCTTACGGTGCATTTATAGATCTTGGTGGAATAGAAGGTCTTGCTCATATAAACAACCTTTCTTGGACAAGAGTAGAATCAGTAGAATCTGTTCTTAGCGAAGGACAGGAAGTTGAAGTATTCATTCAGAGTGTTGACCCTGAAACTCAGAGAATAGCTTTATCTCTAAAGAATCCTGATGAAGATCCATGGAAGCTTATAGCAGATGAAGTACATATGGGTTCAGTAGTTGAAGCCAAAGTTCTTAGAATAATTGACAAGGGTGCTTTCGTAGAAGTTAAGGAAGGCGTTGAAGCTTACTTACCTATAGGTGAATTAAGTGAAAAGAGAGTTAACAAGGTAGAAGACATTGTTAATATCGGTGATACTGTTAAGGCAGCAATTATAAAGTTCAACCCTGAAAATAAGAGAATGATGCTTTCAATAAGAGAACTGACAAGAGAACCTGAAGAGGATTTAAGTCAGTATATGTCAGTTGGTGACGATACAATAGGAAATATTGGTGAAGTATTAAAAGAAAAGACAACTTCTCTAGACGAAGAATAAAATATTTAAAATATAAAGACTAGATTGTGAAAGAAGAGGGGGTGCAAATGCTACCCCCTTTTTTATAGCTATTTACATATTTAATATAAGTTAGTTGGAGAAATTGGAATTTAGGAGATTAAAATGAACAGAAAAATAAATGTAAATCGTAGCTTTATTGTTTCGATCTTGTTTGTTTTTGCACTAATGGTTATTTTGAATATGAATACCGTATTTGTTGCAGATGATTTTAACAATATGTTTACTATGGATAATGAAAAAATAACCAACATATTCCAGGTTTTTAGTAACCAAGCAAAAAGATATTATAATACAAATGGTAGAATTTTAGCGCATACAATAGGTGAAATTATTCTAATATTTAATAAAAATATAATTAATATTGTTGATTCAGCAGGTTTTTGTGCTCTTATGTATTTAATGTATAAATTTAGTACGCTTAATGATTTTTATGGGATAGATATAGGTTACAAACACAATAGAAAGGTAATAAAAAAGAACAAATATGGGAGACATATATATAAAACAATGTTCTTTTTAAATGTATTTTTTCTAGTTTGGAAATTTACACCTGTGTTTGGACAGGACTTTCTGTGGATAATTGGCGCTGCGAACTATATGTGGACTAATGTAATACTTTTATCAGCTCTTTTAATAGCAAGAAAAGTAACAGTTCTTGATTATAGAGTGAGAAGTATTAAGTCTATGGTTTTTACTATATTTATATCGCTTCTTGCAGGAATGACAAATGAAAATTCAGTTCCTGCACTTTTAACTATATATGTATACTATATAGTCAAAATGATGAAGGAAAAACATAAAGAATTGCCAACTTTAATTTTGATGTTTATAAGTAGTTTTGCAGGATTTATAGTTATGATTACAGCTCCTGGAAATTTTGTAAGAATGTCATTTTTTAAAGAGTCAGAGATTATGCTAGTTAGGTATTTTAATAGACTTCAAAGAATAAGTGAGGCATTTTCTGAGCATTTTACAGTTATTTTAATAATTGTTTTGATTATAGCGTTAATAGCAAGAATTATAGATTTGAAGAAAAGTTTTGAGACAGAAGCTTATATAGTGGCAGCATTAGTGTCATATTTTTCAATGATAATGGCTCCGACTTTCCCACCGAGAGCTATGGTGATAACATTAATATTATTTATAATATCTATAGTTATGAATATTTCGGTTATAGGAAGATTCAATATTAATATAGCAATGGGAATTTTATCTATAGGAATAGTACTTGGAGGAGTTTATTTTGCCAAGACTTACTTTGAAGCAGTTAAAGATGCAGGAGAATATGTTTCAAAATACAGTGCAAGAGAGATAATAATAAAAGATAGCAAAAATATGGGACGCTTTGAGAATATAAGGGTTCCAGCAGTAGAGACAGACAATCCATATTGTGCGGCATATGGTCTAGGGGATTGTGAAGAAGATAAAAATAATTGGATAAACGAAGCTATTGCCAGATATTATGGAGTTAATTCAATTATTTTAAGAAAAAAGTAGAAGAGGTGTTGTGTTAATGGCTAAGAAAAAAGTAAAGACAAATGCTATGAGAATACTTGAATCTGAAGAAATAGAGTATCAGGAGCATTCTTATGAAGCTGATAAAGATCATGTTGATGGGGTGAGCGCTGCTCAAAGTATTGGGAAAGATCCAGCAACTGTATTTAAAACTCTTGTAACACAGGGAAGTAGCAAAGAATTTTTTGTATTTGTTATACCTGTAGCCGAAACACTTGATATGAAAAAGGCAGCAAAAGCTTGTAAAGAAAAGAAAGTGGAAATGATTCATGTAAAAGACATTAATAAGATTACTGGTTATATAAGAGGTGGTTGTTCGCCTATAGGTATGAAGAAGTTATATTCAACATATATAGATTTGTCTGGAGAAAAACTAGACAGTATAACAGTAAGTGCTGGAAAAATAGGATTTCAGATTGAATTAAAGCCTGAAGACTTGAAAAAGGTAGCTAAAGCAGAGTTTGCAGACTTAATAATAAATTAGGAGTGAAGATATGAGAACTATTGATTCAAAACTCATTGAAAATGCAGTGAGGGACATGTGTGTTGATGGATGTGTAAATCTAGATGAAAGTGTAATAGAGAGCTTTAAGAGCAATAAAGAAAAAGAAACTTCAGATATTGCAAAGAATATATTAGATATTTTAATCGAGAATGCTCAAATAGCGAAAGAAACAAAAAAACCTTTATGTCAGGATACTGGTATGGCGGTATTTTTTGTAAAGATAGGTCAAAATCTTCATATTGAGGGAGATAATATAACAGATGCCATAAATAAAGGTGTAAGTAGAGCTTATACAGAAGGTCATTTAAGAAAATCTGTGGTTACTCCAATAGATAGAAAAAATACAAAAGATAATACACCCGCAATTATACATTATGATATTGTAGATGGAGAAAATTTGGAAATTGAATATGCGGCAAAGGGATTTGGCAGCGAAAATATGAGTCGTATGAAAATGTTAAAACCATCAGATGGTTTAGAAGGTATAAAGGAATTTATATTAGATACAGTTTACAAGGCAGGACCGAATCCATGTCCTCCAATTGTTGTAGGTGTAGGTATAGGTGGTACCGTCGATAAGTGTGCCCAAATAGCTAAAAAAGCTCTTTTTAGAGAGATTGGAGAGCATAATAGCGACGAGTTTATCAAGAACTTGGAAGAAGAGATGCTTGAAAAGGTAAATGAATTAGGTATAGGAGTTCAAGGTCTAGGGGGAAGTACAACTGCACTTGCAGTAAATATAGAAAGTTTCCCTACTCATATAGCAGGTCTTCCTGTAGTAGTAAATATTAATTGCCACTCGTCAAGACATAAGAAAATTGTTTTATAGGAGGAGCAAATGATAGAATTAAAAACACCTTTTTCAGAAGAAGAGATAAGAAATTTAAAAGCAGGGGATATAATTAAACTTAGTGGAACTTTATATACTGCAAGAGATGCAGCACATAAAAGAATGTGTGAATCTATAGAAAGTGGAGACAAATTGAAATTTGATCCCAAGGGGCAAGGAATTTATTATGTTGGACCGTCACCTGCCAAGCCAGGAGAAGTAATAGGTTCTGCAGGTCCTACTACTAGCTATAGAATGGATGATCTAACTTTGCCATTATTGGAAAATGGATTAAAAGTAATGATTGGTAAGGGAAAAAGAGCAGATAAAGTAATCCAAGGAATGAAAAAATATAATGCAGTATATCTTGTTGCCATAGGGGGAGCAGGAGCATATATATCAAATTGTATAAAAGAATGTGAAGTAATAGATTACGAAGATCTTGGAGCAGAAGCTTTGAGAAAGTTGAAAGTAGAAGATATGATTCTCACTGTGTGTATTGATTCAGAAGGTAATAACTTGTACGAACAGACAAAATAAATGCAAAAAAGATTTAAGGAGATTGTTATGAATTATTCAGAAGAAGCTTTAAGAGTTCATGAAGAAAAAAAGGGTAAAATTGAAGTAGTCAGCAAGGTAAAGGTAGAAAATAAAGATGACTTGTCTATTGCATATACTCCAGGTGTAGCACAGCCATGTCTTAAAATAAAGGAAAATAAAGAAGATGTTTATAAATATACATCAAAAGGAAATATGGTAGCTGTAGTAAGTGATGGATCAGCGGTTTTAGGTTTAGGAAATATTGGTGCGGAAGCATCAATACCTGTAATGGAAGGAAAGGCAATACTTTTTAAAGAGTTTGCTAATGTAGATGCTTTTCCAATATGTTTAGCTACTCAGGATGTAGAAGAAATAGTTAAGACAGTGAAAATGATAGAGCCTATGTTTGGTGGTATAAATCTTGAAGATATTTCAGCACCGAGATGTTTTGAAGTAGAAAATAGGCTAAAAGAAGAACTTAATATACCTGTATTTCATGATGATCAGCATGGTACAGCTATAATTGTTACAGCAGGTATAATAAATGCTGTAAAACAGCTCCCAGATAAGGAAATGGAAGATTTAGAAGTAGTAATAAACGGTGCAGGTGCTGCTGGAATTGCAATTTGTAAGATGCTTTTAAATATGAATGTAAAAAATGTTGTACTTTGCGATAGATATGGTATTCTTGAAGAAGATACTGAAGGAATAAACTGGGCTCAAAAAGAAATGCTAAAATACACAAATAAAAATAATGAAAAGGGAAGTTTAGTTGATGCAGTAAAGGGCAAGGATGTATTTATAGGAGTTTCTCGTCCTAAGATGTTGACTCCTGAAATGATAGATACAATGAACGACAAGCCAATAGTATTTGCAATGGCGAATCCGGAGCCAGAAATAATGCCTGATGAAGCGAAAAAATCTGGGGTATTTATTATGGGAACAGGAAGAAGTGATTTTCCAAATCAAGTAAATAATGTATTAGCTTTCCCAGGAGTATTTAAAGGTGCATTAGAATGTAGGGCATCAGAAATAAATGAAGAAATGAAGGTTGCTGCAGCAAAAGCAATAGCAGACTTTGTAGAAGAAGATGAATTGGGAAGAGAAAAAATACTTCCAATGGCATTTGAAGCTGGAATAGCAGAAACAGTGGCAAAAGCCGTAAAAGAAGCTGCTATAAAGACAGGCGTAAATAGAATTTAGTGAGGTAGAAAAATTGATGGAAGTTGGAAAAATAAATAAATTAAAGGTAACTAAGAAAAGTGAATATGGATACTTTCTTAAGGGAGAAGAGGAAGAAAAAGAAATATTAATACCTTATGGAAATATTGTAGATGAAGAATCTGTTCAAGTAGATAATGATGTTGAAGTATTTGTATATAGGGATTCAAAGGGAAGATTAATAGCTACTCAAAAAACTCCAAAGGCTATGGCTGGAGAAGTTAAGATATTGAAGGTAGCGGACAATACTGAAATAGGAAGTTTCCTTGATATAGGCTTAGAAAGAGATGTATTAGTACCTTTTAGAGAAAAGAAGTATTTGATTTTAGAAGATGAAAAATATCCTTTCTATATATATGTAGATAAAAGTGGTAGACTTGCAGCTACAACAGATGTAGATATACACCTATCAACAGATAGCGATTTGAAAATAGGAGATACTTGCAATGGCTATGTATATGGATTTCAAACAAATAAAACAGCTCTTGTTTGTATAGAACCTAATATAGCAGGTATAATATTAAGAGATGAATATTATAAGACTCTTAAAGAAGGAGATTATTTAAAAGATCTTAGAGTTATAAAAATATATGAAGATGGAAAGCTAGGTTTATCTACAAGAGGAGAAAGAAAAGAAGAAATGGATTCTTTAGAAAATAGAATACTAAGCTATCTGGAAGGAAATGATGGATTTATGAGATTTAATGACAAATCTGATCCAGAAGATCTTAGAATAGTATTCAACACAAGTAAGAAGAATTTTAAAAGAACTCTTGGTACTATGATGAAGAATAAAAAGATAAGACAAGATGAAGAAGGTACTTGGCTTATAAAATAAAGAAAGAATTTATAGATAAAAATAAAATTTGAAAATAAATTGCAAAGAAGTATTCGAAAATGAAAAAGATTGCCTTGAATTAATTTTAATTTATGACTATAATATAAGTATAGTATAAAAACTTATAAAAATAATAACGAGAGAGAGGGATTTTTGTGAAAATTTACGTTTGCAAAAACTATGAAAAAATGAGTGCTTTAGCAGCTAATTATGTGGCTGCACAGGTTTTAATGAAGCCTGAATCAGTACTAGGGCTTGCTACAGGTTCAACACCAATAGGTATGTATGAAGAACTTGTAGACAAATATCAGAATGAAGGAATATCTTTTAAGGATGTAACTACATTTAATCTTGATGAATACATTAACTTGCCAAAAGAAAATGAAAACAGTTATTATACATTTATGCATGATAATCTTTTTGACAAAATAGATGTTAAAGAGGAAAATATAAATATTCCTGATGGAAATGTAGAAGATTTTGAAACATATTCTAAGGAATTTGAAAATAAAATAAAAGAATGTGGTGGAATAGATATACAGGTTCTAGGAATAGGAAATAATGCACATATAGGATTCAATGAGCCTGATGATCATTTTTCAAATACTACTGGTGTAGTAAAACTCACAGAAAGTACTATACTTGCCAATTCAAGATTCTTTGACTCAGAAGAAGAGGTTCCTAAGAAGGCAATAAGTATGGGAATAGGAACAATTGTAAGAACAAAGAAGATATTACTACTTGCATCTGGTAAGGGAAAAGCTGAAGCTATATACAAGACTGTATGTGGACCTGTGAAGCCAGAAGTTCCAGCATCAATTCTTCAGTTCCATAATGACGTAGTAGTAATAATAGATGAAGAAGCTGCATCATTACTTGATGAATCTATTTACGAGAGAGTTTAATATTTAACGTTAGGGAAAAAATAACGTGCAAAAAATCATAAAAGCGATTATAATAGAGTTAATGACGTTATAATTATTTATGATGTTGTCGTTTGACTCCCAACGATTTGTTGTAGAGGAAAAACACCACTAATTTAGTGGTGTTTTTCCTTTTCATGCAATTTATTTATATAACTTCTAGTTTGTTTATAAATAAAAAGTATGCTAGTATAGTGAATTACAGGAAATCCTATTTTTTGTAAAAAAAAAGAACGGTTGAAATAACTCAACCCCTCTTTTTTCGTGAGAAATACTTAAAAAGAAATGTAATTTTTTAAGTACCTTTATTATACAATAAGTTAGTCAAAAAGTCTAATAAATTTTATTACAAACTTGCATATTGTGATATAATAAAATAGATTTGTTATTTAGATACTGCTTTCTAGTAGTGTTTTCAGATAAAGATAGAAGTAATAAAATAGAAAAGGAGAAATGTATGTCGTTTTTAGATAAATTTTTAAGCAATCAGGATAATGCTGAAATTAAAAAGCTTAATAAAATAGTAGATAAAATAGAAGCTCTTGAAGAGGGAATTTCATCTTTAACAGATGAAGAACTTGCAGCCAAAACTCAAGAATTTAAAAAAAGACTTTCAAAAGGAGAAACAATAGATGATCTTTTGGAAGAAGCTTTTGCAGTTGCAAGAGAAGCTACAAAGAGAGTTTTAGGAATGAGACAGTATAGAGTTCAGTTGATAGGTGGTATAGTTCTTCACCAAGGTAAAATAGCAGAGATGAAGACTGGTGAAGGGAAGACACTTGTAGCAGTGGCACCATGCTATTTAAATGCACTTACAGGTGAAGGTGTACATGTAATTACAGTAAATGACTACCTTGCAGAACGTGATGCGGATACTGTAAGACCAGTATTTGATTTCTTAGGTATGACAGTTGGAACAATAATAACAGGTCAAGATCCTAATTTAAGAAGAAAGCAATATGCTTGTGATATTTCTTATGGTACAAACTCAGAATTTGGATTTGATTATTTAAGAGATAATATGGTAACTGAAAAGGCTGGAAAGGTTCAGGCTAAGCTAAATTACTGTATAATAGATGAAGTTGACTCTATATTAATAGATGAAGCTAGAACTCCTCTTATAATATCTGGAGAAGGAGACCCTGTTACTGATTTATATATTAGAGCAGATGAGTTTGTAAAGACAATAACAGAAGAAGATTATGATTTAGATAAAAAAGAACACACAGTTTCTTTTACTGAATCAGGATTTAAAAAAGCTGAAGACTATTTCAAAATAAGAAAAATCACAAATATAAATAACATGGCTATATATCATCATATAAACCAAGCTTTAACTGCACATAAATTAATGAGCATAGATGATGATTATGTTGTCAAAGATGGAGAAGTATTTATAGTAGATGAATTTACAGGAAGAATAATGGATGGTAGAAGATTCTCAGATGGTCTTCATCAAGCTCTTGAAGCAAAAGAAAGAGTTGAAATAAAGGCAGACAATAAAACTATGGCTACTGTAACTTATCAGAATTTCTTTAGAATGTATGCTAAAATGTCAGGTATGACAGGTACAGCAAAGACAGAAGAAGGAGAATTTGAACAGACATATAGAATGAATGTTGTACAGATTCCAACTAATAAGCCAGTAATAAGAAAAGATTTAGATGATAAGGTATATGCTACAGAAAAACAAAAATTTGCAGCAGCAGTAGAAGAAATAAGCAAGATACACGCAACAGGTCAACCTATGCTTGTCGGTACTGCAACTGTTGAAAAGTCTGAATATTTATCAGACCTTTTAAAGAAAAAAGGTTTAAAGCATCAGGTTCTTAATGCTAAAAACAATAAAACAGAAGCTGAGATAATAGAAAAAGCTGGTGAAATTGGCGCTATAACTATAGCTACAAATATGGCTGGTAGAGGTACAGATATAAAACTTGGAAATGGCGATAGTGAAATGGAAGAAAAGGTAAAGGCATTAGGTGGACTTTACGTTTTAGGTACAGAAAGACATGAATCAAGAAGAATAGATAATCAGCTTAGAGGTAGAGCTGGTAGACAGGGAGATCCAGGGGTATCAAGATTTTTCGTAAGTATTGAAGATGAAATTATCAAGCTTTATGGTGGAGCTGCTATTGAAAAGGTTGGTAAAAAACTAAAGCCAGACAAGTATGGAGCAATATCTAGCAAGAAGTTAAGTAGGGCTATTGAAAATGCACAAAAGGGTATAGAAGGTAAGAATTTCGAACAGAGAAAAGATGTACTAAAGTATGACAATGTAATAGATAAACAGAGAAAAGTCATATATGCTGAGAGAGACAAGGTTCTTGATGGTGTAGACCTTACAGAAACAATAATGCATATGGTAAATTTAACAATAGATGAGTATGTAGAAAAATATATAAATTGCAAACCTAGAAACTATTTTAAGTTCTATAAGGGACTGTATAATTCATTTATGCCAGACGGAACGATAATAATTCCAGATGCAAAGGATCTTTCAAATGAAGAAATTGCAAAAAATGTAAAAGATATTGCAAGAAGAGTATATGACTTAAAATCAATGTTGATAGGTGAGAGTATTTTTGCAGAAGAACAAAAGAAAATACTTTTAAAAGTTGTAGATAATTATTGGGTTGATCATATAGACCTTATGGATCAGATGAGACAGAGTGTAGGATTAGTGTCAGTAGCTCAGAAGGACCCAGTAAAAGAATATACAATAGAAGCATACAATATGTTCGAAACTCTAAATAAAAAAATAAGATTGGAGACACTAAAGTTTGTGTTCTCTTTTGAGGGTTTAGGTGAAGAAGAATAAAAATGGAAACTATTAATGAAGCGAAAATCAAAATAAAATTTTATAAGAAAATTGCTGATTTAAAAAGTAAATATAAGGAAAAAAGAGAGTTCGATAAAAAATATGAAAATTTAAGAATAAATTCAATAGATTTTCTTAGAGGGATCTTGGTAATATTTACTATATTTCTAATATCCCAGGGATTAGAAGGAAATATAGAGAAGACTTTTATTATTTCAAAATGGAATGGCTTTAATATAGCAGATATTTTGCTTCCGTTTTTTTTACTGATAATGGGGATGTCAATTCCTTTTTATGTGAAAAAAAACCACCAGGAAGGTAAGATTATAGCTGAAATTTCTAGATCTATATTTAAGAGGGCTGTAATAATTTTTGTTATAGGTCTAATATATAGTATCTTGTTTTTACAGGCTAAAGCTAATGTAAGATTGACAGGACCATATCAACTAATTGCTATAAACTATTTATTATGTTCCATGATATATATAGGATTTCTTAAAAAGAAAATAAAAAATAATGCTTTAACATATATCTTTATATCTTTAGGAGCGATATTGTCACTTATTTTTACTATTGTAGCATTTAAAAATGGTGCAGGAATAGAAAAAAGTGTATTTACAAGTGTAGATAAGTCTGTCCTAAAAGGATTTGCAAGTTCTGCAGCAGCAGATCCAGAAGGTTTACTTGCTACTTTTTCAGCAATACCTATTACTATGTATGGTATTTCAATAGGTTGTATACTAAATAAAAAGCCAATTGAACATAAAAAATATGTAAGATATAAGAGAACACATATGATAAAAGAACATGGTTTTAGCAAAGAGAATTTATTGATTGATATGAAGAGCAGATTCAATCTGAAATCAATTAAGTCTTTTTTAAGTAATTACTATAGAATAAATAATGAAGCAAAAAAAATAGTGAATTTATTTGTATTGGGACTTCTTATGTATATTTTATCAGCAATAACGGGAGCATGGATTCCGATGAACAGAAATGTATTCAGTTTACCATTTGTTTTGAGATGCTGTGCTATAATGTTTTTTGTCATAGATATTTTTTATATACTTTTTGACATAATAAAACTTGATTTTGGCACAAAGTTAGTTAGAAGAATAGGGCAAAATGCCTTATTTGTAACGATTACAATTTCTGCTATAAATGGAATAATAAATCTAATAAAGATAAAATCTATTTATACAGGGACTTGGTTGCATTTTAATAATTGGTTTACAACGGATTTTATACTTCCTATAACAGGAATAGAAAAGGCGTCTACAGTATACGCTCTAGTGCTTACTGTAATATGGGTTTTATTACTTAATCTTTTAGATAAGTATGATATAAAAATTAGTATATAGTAGTGGGGGAAATATGTTTAAGAAAGTAGGGAAAGAAAGACTAAAGCTCAGAATTAAAAAAATAGTGATTCTGATGACATCTTTGCTTCTGATACTTGGCCTTTTCAAACTATTCCACTATTATGGAACACAAAGAAAGCTAATATCGGAATTTAAAGATACTAAAATAAGAGAAAGACTAATAATAAATAACAAGCAAGCTCAAATGAACAAGCCATATAAAATAAGAAATGATATAGTCTATGTGCCGGTTCTTGAGCTTTGTAAAAACTTTAATACGCAGGCAAGTTACAAGTTTCTTCCAAAAGGTGGAATTGAACTGAAATATAGAAAAGCCACGTATCTGCTAAAAAGAGGTTCTAATGAAGTAAGATTTAAAAACAATAAAAATGTTGTGAAGATGGATGGTATAGCACAGTATATGGATGATACCCTATATGTGCCACTAGATTTTATTTATAAAATTCTTGATGTCAATGTTGTACAGGCAAATGATGGTACAGTCTACATGGATAATTATCCTAAGAAGTTTAATTATTCTTGGGTAAAGGAGAATAGATATATAGCTCATGCACTTGGAGGCATAAATGGAAATACATATACAAATTCAAGAGAAGCATTGGAAAGAAGTTATCAAAGAGGGTTGAGAGTTATGGAGGCAGATATGTCCCTTTCTTCTGATGGAAAGTTAATACTTCTTCATTCCACAGATGCGGAAAGTTTAGCTAATTTAGGACTTCCAATGTCTTGGAAAAATAAGATGCCAACGGAAAAAGAATTCTTAAATACTAAGATAATGAATACTTACCATACTATGAATTTTGAAGAACTTGCAAAATACATGAAAGAACATCCAGATATGTATTTGGTAGTAGACTTGAAAAATAATGATATAAAAGAAGTTGAGAGATGCTATAAGGAACTTGTAAAAATAGCGAAAAATGTAGATAAATCGGTATTGGATAGGATAATACCTCAGATATATTATCAGGAAATGTATAAACCTGTAATGAATATTTACAACTTTAAGTCTATGATATTTACAACTTATAGAATGGAAGAATTAGAAGTAAATAAAATAGTAGACTTTTCTTATGAGCATGGTATAAAGATTGTTGCTGTGAATAAGTTTAAGTTCTCAAAGGAACTTACTAACAAACTAGTAGATAGAGGCATAAGCCTGTATATGTTTACATATAACGATCAAGAAGTAGTCAACAGACTTAGAAATAACTATGTTAGCGGATTTTATACTGACTTCCTTCCGAAAGAAAAGATAGAAAGAGATGATGAGGGTAGAGTTATTGTAAACAAAAACTTAGAAAACCCAGAAGAAAATACTAATTCTCAAAATGGAGATAGTAATTCTCAAAGTCAGTAGACAGGCGCTTTTCAAGAAAAAATAATAGAAATAAAAAAGTATAGCTACCTAAAAAGCTGAAAAATAGTTACAAATTGTAACTTGTGTGCTATAATAAAGCAGTGAAGGCATTAAAAGAAGAGACGATTATTACATAATGTAACTTTTAAGAGTATGTTTTAGAAAGAGAGGTAGAGGGATTGAAAAAAATTAGAAAAAAGTTTTTGGCGGTAATGCTTTCGATTTCTATGCTAGCTGCAGCTATTTCTCCGTCGGTATTTGCAGATGAAGTTGCAAATGTTGACAACAATAGCGTTAAAGCAGAAGAAAGCATTGATAGTGAAACTATAAATGACAAAAGCTTAAATGATGACAAAGCAACATCTTTGTCGGAAGAAAAAGCAACAACAGAAGATGCTACTTCTTCGGAGGATGTATTGAATAGTGACTACTCTAAAGCTGGCTCTATATTCAAATCAATATATGGAGCTGATAGATATGAAACAGCTGTTAAGGTAAGTCAAGAAGGTTGGAAAAATGGAGCGGACACAGTTATTGTGGTAAATGGAAAAGATACAATAATGGGGATAATAGCTACTCCTTTGGCAACTACACACAATGCACCAATATTACTTGCACAAGAAAATTATATACATGGTAGTGTTTTAAATGAGTTGAAAAGATTAAAACCAAAGACCATATATATGATAGGCGATAGAAATCATTTATCCAAGCAAGTATCAGATAAAATGAAAAATGCAACTGGAGCCAATATGATAAGAATATTTGGTCAGTACCCAGGCGAAGTTTCAGCTAATGTTGCAGAGAATATAGCAAAGTCGAAATCAGTCGATACAGCCTATATTGTCAGCATAACAAATGGAGTTGCAGATGCTCTTTCAATATCTGCAAAAGCTGGAGATACAAAAAATCCTGTGATAGTTGTAGATCAGAACTATATAAATACAAATGCGATGAACTTTCTTAAGAAACATACATCGACAGTATATTATATAGGTGGAGAGGACTCCATATCCAACAAACTTATAAACCAAATAGATGCGTCGGTAAAAGATGCCGGTAATATAAACAGGATATATGGCAGTGACAGGCATTCGACAAATGTAAGTGTAATAAATAGATTTTACAAGGACTCAGTCCTTCCAGGTGTGGTAATTACAAAGTCAGAAAATGCAGGTCTTATAGATACTGTTCCAGCAGGTCCATTTGCTGCTAAGAATAATGCACCAATTATAATAACAGGTAAAAATTCCATAGCAAAAGTAACAATGGGACTATTAGATGCTAGAAAAACTGATAATATCTATCAAATAGGTGGAGGTATTAGTTCTTCAGTAAGCAACACTATAAAGTCCAAGTTAAAGGAAATTATAAAAAATGAGGAGGCTGCAAAACCTCAACCAGCACCACAGCCAACTCCTCAACCACAACCTACACCACAACCGGATAGTAATCCTGGTGTAGTTAGTTCCATAAAGGGTAAAAAGATAGTAATAGACCCAGGACATGGAGGAAGCGATAGTGGAGCAATAGGAATGTATGGGGTAAGAGAGAAGGATTGGACACTTAAAACTGCTCTTGCTTGTGCAGACTATCTAAAGAAGGCAGGAGCTAATGTAATCTTAACAAGAACTGGAGATACATATCCGACACTTCCAGATAGAGCAAACTTGAGCAATAGTAAGAATGCAGATTTCTTCTGTAGTATACATTACAATAAGGGTGGTAACCCAATTAACCCATCTAATCAAGAGTACAGTGGTACTGGAGTAGAGGTTTATAAGGGTGGTGGAACAATGGCTAATAAATCTGCGAAAAATGTTCTTAACAGTATACTTTCCTCTTTTGACCTAAAAAATAGAGGTGTAAAAGACGGATCTCATCTTTATGTAATAAGAAGCACTAATGCCCCTGCAATACTTGTAGAAGGTGGATTTGTTTCAAACAGAAAGGATGTTAGTCTTTTAAATAATGATAACGCATTAAAGAAAATGGGAATTCAGATTGCTAAGGGAATTATAGCAGCATTCTCAAATTAATAAATAGAATTTCAAACATGGTCGATATATATCGACCATGTTTTTTATTTCTAGAAAGTTTTTTAATTGAATCTAAATAGTTGTAAAATTTTCTTCATAATTAAAAAATATCTTGAAAACATCTACTTTTATAAAATAATAGCAAGAGATAATTTCAGATATAATATAAAGTAAAGTCGATTACAGTTTTAAAAAATAGTAATATATAGTATAATATAAAGGTAAAACGCGAGAAAAAAAGAGACTTAGGAGAAGAGGAATGAAGAAATATTTAAAATATATACTACTGATTGTAATTCTAGTGCTAGGATACAAGGTAGGTGGAAAGATACTTGATAAGCTATACTTATCAAGATATGATATTATAGACTATACTGGAGAAACTAGGTACACTACGGTAAATAAGAGTATAGAAAAGAAATTTAAAAAATCAGATACAGCAATTTTGGTTAATACAGATTATCTGCAGCAGGCAATTTCTATAGCACCTTATGCATATTCAAAGAACTTACCTGTTTTTTATATTGAAAAGAATAGAATATTACCACCGACATATGATGAAATGGAAAGACTTGGAGTTAAAAAAGTTATTTTAATAGGTGGGGTAAATTATATTTCTAATGCAGTTGAAAGATCTTTAGATAGATACGGTTATAAGTACGATAGAATAATAGATTCAAAGGGCGTGAATTTATCTTTAAACATAGCTGAAAAAATGAATAAAGATAAAAAAGTAAGTGAAATAGCAGTTGTTTCAGATGATGAAATGGACCTACCTAATGGAATATCTTTTATTCCATATGCAGATGTAAACAATATTCCAATATTTGTAACTAACAATGATGAAAAAGATATTTTAAAAATAGAGGAATTTGCAAGAAAAAATAATATTAAAAAGACATATCTTATAGGAAATGATAATTATTATAATAATAATATCGAAAAAATACTTCCTAATGTTGAAAGAATTGCAGGAGAAGATAGATATGATGTAAATAGAAATATAATGAATCGTTTCTACAAAGATAAGAGCATAAAGAAGGTATTTATATCAAAGGGTGGAGAACTTATGCACAAAAGACATATTGCAGTAGGTCAGCTTATCAATGCACTTTCGGTAACGCCTCTTGCAGCTGATAGCAAAGCACCTTTGATGTATATTCAAGAAAGTTATTTTTCTTCAGATGAAGCTAAGATAATTAAGGAAAAAGGATATAAAGAAATAAATCAAGTAGGTTTTAGAATAGAGAGAAGAAACTTCTTTAATGTTGAAAGGTTCAAAACACTTACTACAGTTTTATTAGTAATAATTGCACTAGTTATGGCAGCCAGAGTATATAGATACAAATTAAGATAGATAAAGATTACAAAAGCTTATTAATAGTAATCAACTTGTATTATAGCTGTTTTTTTAGTATAATATCATTTGGTGTATAATACGCTAAATGTAGGAAATTCATGTAATAATATTTCATTTGGTAATATTATATACTTTGATAAATTAATAAAAATATTCTAAAAAAAATTTATGGAGGGAGGACAGTATGTCTTTTAATAAATACTCAGGTGAAGATGCTGTATTAAAAGAATACATTGATCTTATAGATTATGATATTGTAAAACATGGAAAGGGATTTGAACTATATCAAAGATTTTTCGATATACTATTATCTTTAATCGGACTTGTAATAGGGATACCGTTAATACTAATATTTGGTATACTTATTAAAATAGAGGATAGGGGACCTATAACTTATAAGCAGGAGAGACTAGGTAAAAATGGAAAAGAATTTTATGTTTATAAGTTAAGATCAATGAGAACTGATGCTGAAAAATTTGGAGCACAGTGGGCTGAAAAAGATGATCCTAGAATCACAAAGGTAGGAAAGTTTATAAGAAAGACAAGAATTGATGAAATACCTCAGCTTTGGAATATCTTAAAAGGTGATATGGGAATAATAGGTCCAAGACCAGAAAGATCAATTTTCACAAAAGAATTTGAAGAAAAGTATCCTAATTTTGTATATAGACTTGCCGTAAAACCAGGGCTTACAGGATGGGCTCAAGTAAATGGTGGATATGAAATGGATCCTGGAGAGAAACTTGAATATGATTTATATTATATAAAAAATAGAAGCGTACTACTGGATATAAAAATAGTATTTATGACTGTAAAGGTTGTATTTACAGGAGATGGCGCGAGATAAGAAAGGAATTTTTAATGAGTAAAAAGTTTATTGATAATCTGGTTTCTGTAATTGTGCCTGTATATAATGCAGAAGATTTTATGTGCGAAACTTTAGATAGCATATTGGCACAGACTTACAAAAATATAGAAATTATATGTATTGATGATATGTCAAAGGATTCTTCAAGACTTATAATAGAAGATTATGCAAGCAAATATGAAAATATAAGACCGATTCTTCTTGAAGAAAATGGTGGGGTTTCCAATGCAAGAAATGTTGGTATTGCTAATGCAAGGGGGAGATACATAGCTTTTCTTGATAGCGATGATGTTTGGATGCCAGAAAAAATAGAAAAACAGATAAAATTTATGCAAGAAAATAAATATGTATTTACTTTTACAGGTTACAGATTCATGGATGCTGACAGCAAGCTTTTAAATACTGTCGTACATGCAAAGAAAGAATTAACTTATGACAAACTTTTAAGACAGAATGCTATATCATGTCTGACAGTGGTTATAGATAGGGAATATATAGAAGACATATATATGCCTAAGATACATCATGAGGACTATGCAGCATGGCTTAGAATACTGAAAAAGGGTTACAAGGCTTATGGTCTTGATGAAATTTTGGCAAAGTATAGAACAAGACAAAATTCTTTATCAGGAAATAAATTAAAAGCAGCAGGATGGACATGGAATATTTTAAGAAATGAAGAAAATTTAGGACTTATAAAAGCGATTTATTGCTTCTGTTATTATGCTGTTGTAAATGTATATAAGCATATTATTTCTAAGTAAAGAGGTGTATAAATGAAATTCAGTTTATTATTGGGTACCTATGGGTCTAGATTGAAAGAACTAGATTTTTTGTTTGAAAGCCTAGATAGACAAACATATAAAAATTTTGAACTAATTGTCGGTTCCCAAACTAATTTTGAAGAAATAGAAGAATTATTAAAGAAACATAGTTTTGAGTATAAGCATGTACATGCAGATGGGATAGGCTGTTCAAATAGTAGAAATGCTACTATGGATTTGGCTACGGGTGATGTCTATACATTTACTGATGATGATTGTTGGTATTTGGATAACACACTAGAGATTGTAAAATCATATTTTGATGAATATAATCCCGATATAGCTAGTTTTCAGCACTATGACCCTATAGAAAAAAAGTCTACGATTAATTATCCAAAAGAGAAAATATTGGGGATAAGTAGGATGCAGACTTTAAAACAGGCTACTCTTGATATGTGGTTTAATTCAAAAAGTATTGATCCACATACACATAAGTTTGATGAGAGATTTGGAATTGGAACTAAGTACAATTCAGGAGAAGAAAATATTTATATAATGGATGCTTATAGAGCTGGGAAAAGAAAGATTTATTATTTCCCAGAAATAGTTTCATACCATCCATATAAGGCAGTTAATTATATAGATAAAAAGTCCATGTTAGGAAAAGGACCTTTGTTTAAAAGACTTTTTGGCAGATTTTGGGGATTTTTTATGTTTATTGCCTTTGCTTTTAAAAAGAAGAAAGAAATTAAAGAAAATAATAACGGTGAATTTTGGGGAATATTTATTGATTCTCTAAAGGAGCAGCTAAGATTTAAATTGTAAAATATAGTCTTAGCTAGCAGGATACTTACTGGAAATGAGGTATTACAGATGATAAAAGATAAATGGAAAAACAGAATTGGTGTAACCGTTATTTTCTTAGCAATAATGAAGTACTATGGAGTATTTTTTGGATTTTCAAATCTATCTAAATACTTTATGTTAATTTCGTTGTTACTTGCGACTGTGCTTGTAATTACAAATATTAAAAGATATACTTTAGTTCATTATGGCATATTCGCTATATTTGCAGTGCAATTTCTATTGTCTAAAAATATAACGGCGATATACACATATTATCTGTGTCTGGCACTTTACAATGTCGACTTTAAGATAATTGTAAAATGGTTTATGATTATCAACGCAATTTTGTTTTCGATATATTTGTGTATGAACCTTGTAGGAATCCATCCGACAGAATATCTAGAAGGCAGAAATGATTTTGGTTTTGGAAATCCAAACACAGCCTTTATAAGTATGTTCCTTGTTTGGATATCGTATTTCTATAGTATATACAATAAGAAAAATAAATTAGATTATGTATTATTGTTTTTATTTGTGTTTTTAATGTATACTCAGACTACTACTAGAACAGGTCTGTTGACAGCGATAATGACAATAATTGCATTTTTCATACTTGAAAAAGTCAATTTGGAGAAAAAGTGGGTTAAGGTATTTATATCGGGATTTCCAATTTTCATGACTACATTGAGTCTTGTTTTTGCTACAGTTTTAAGTAACAATTACTTTATAAATAAGATTCTTTCTCATAGACCTTTGTATTGGCATTCCTATGTAATGCACCCAAGTAAGGGAATTAATTTATTTGGCTATCCTTCAAATATAAGAGACATACTTTTTACTCAGAGAATGCCTCTAGATAGTGGCTATATATGGACATTGTATAGTTCGGGACTAGTAGTTTATACAGTTTTGATACTTATGATGACTTATACTTTGTACAGATTATGTGTAGAAAAAAAGAGGGCGGAGATACTTTTAATAGTTAGTTTGCTTATCTACTGTTTTGCAGAAAGTATAATGCTAGATTTGGCAACAAATGTAGGATTGATTTTAATAGTATCAGGTGTTTCAAATTTAAGATTTAAAAGATTTAAGAAAACGGCAGATAATATAAAGCTTAAAAAAGTTGGAAGTTAGCAGGTTTCTTATAAATTGAGGAGAGAATAGATGAGAGATGATTTAGTATCGATAATAACTCCCGTCTACAATGCGGAGGAATTTATCAGTAATACAATAGAATCCGTAGTGAATCAGACATATAAAAATTGGGAGATGTTGTTGATTGATGATTGTTCTACTGACTCATCGGCTGAAATAATTAAAAAAATTGCTGAAGGAGATAGTAGAATAAGATACATAAAACTTGATAAAAACTCCGGAGCGGCAGTTACTAGAAATATGGGACTGGAAAACGCAAAGGGAAGATATATAGCTTTTTTGGACAGTGATGATGTCTGGAAGGAAGAAAAACTTCAAAAGCAGATGGATTTAATGAAATCAAAAGATATTGGATTTTGCTTTACATCATATAGATATATGATTGAAGATGGTTCTCCTACTAATAAGGTAGCAAGAGCTCCTGAAAAGATTAACTATAACGGACTTCTTAAAAACACAATTATCGGGTGTTCCACTGTATTAGTAGATAAGAAAAAAATTGGTGATTTCAGAATGACTAATGTTAGAAGAGGGCAGGACACTGCTACATGGTTACAGCTTCTGAAAAGAACTGATTATGCATATGGAATATATGAAGATCTAGTATGGTATAGAGTAGTAGATGGTTCTCTTTCACATAATAAGTGGAAGGCTATAAAGAGAACATGGAATACATATAGAAACGTTGAACATTTAAGTTTACCAAAAGCTATGTATGTTTTCGTTTTTTATGCATATAATGCTCTTAAGAAAAGAATAAAAAATGAAAAAGAATAATATAGTAGGCTTTGTATAGTTTTGTTAATTTATATGAATTAGACAAGCTTACAGAGCCTTTTATAATATGTAGATTAAGTGAGGTCAGCTATGTGTAACTATAAGGAAACAAAAGTTATGATTATCGGGGCTGGTGAAGCCGGTCAAATGGTAATTAGTGAAATAGATAAAAATAGAAAAAAATTAAAAAGAAGAGTAGAAGCAATACTAGATGACAATGAAAAGATTATAGGTAAGAATATATGTGGCCATAAAGTATTGGCTAATACTGACAAAATAAAAGAAGTTGTGATAGAAAAGAAAATAGATGAAATAATTTTCTCTATTGCCAATATAACAAATAAAAGAAAGAAAGAAATATTAGATGTCTGCAGGGCGACAGGATGCTATACAAGGACTATACCAGCTATGACTGAGATAATTGATGGCAAGGTTGATTTTAAGGTTATCAGAGACGTAGAGATAGATGACCTTCTAGGCAGAGATGTAGTGAAGCTAGACACAGAAGCCATCAAAAGACAGATAAATGGAAAAGTTATAATGGTAACAGGTGGCGGTGGGACAATTGGTTCAGAACTTTGTAGACAAATATCAAAGTATAATCCTAAAAAGCTTGTTATTTTGGATAATTTTGAAAACAATGCCTATGCTATACAGCAAGAACTAAAGATGAAGTATGGAAATAGTCTTGATTTAGATGTAGTAATAGCTACTATAAGAGAAGAAAAGAGACTTGATATTATATTTGAAAAATATAAACCAGAGATTGTTTATCATGCAGCAGCTCATAAACATGTTCCTTTGATGGAGTTTAACAAGACTGAAGCAGTAAAAAATAATGTTTTTGGAACACTTAATGTTATAAGAACAGCAGATAAACACAATGTAGGCAGATTTGTTCTTATTTCAAGTGATAAGGCAGTAAATCCTACAAATATAATGGGGGCTACAAAAAGAATGGCTGAGATGCTAATACAAACTTACAATGATCTTAGCAATACAGAGTTCGTAGCTGTAAGATTTGGAAATGTACTTGGCAGCTCTGGTTCAGTAATACCTCTATTTAAGAAACAAATAGCCATGGGAGGCCCTGTAACAGTTACTCACAAGGATATAATACGATACTTTATGACAATACCAGAAGCTGTAGCACTTGTAATGCAGGCAGGAGCTATGGCAAAGGGTGGAGAAATATTTGTTTTAGACATGGGTGAACCAGTCAAAATAGATGACTTGGCAAGAAATATAATAAGATTAAGTGGATTTGTTCCAGATGAAGATATAAAGATAGAATATACAGGATTAAGACCTGGAGAAAAATTATTTGAAGAACTTCTTATGGCAGAAGAAGGTCTTAAAAATACAGAACACGAGAAGATATTTATAGGAAAGCCTCAGACTTTCGATAAGGATAAAATATTCTTTATGCTAGATAAGTTAAAGGAAGCATCTTTTGAAGAAAGAGAAGAAGAAACAGATCAACTTATGAGAAAGTTAGTAAACACGTATATAAGACCAGAAGATGTAAATAATATTTAAGGATTAAGACACGGCAAATTAACCTAAAGATAATTGGATTTTATCTAATTAATAGTAAATTGGTTTTTTTGTTGTGTTTTTATTTTGAAATAGAATATTTCAAATCTAAGTTAAAACACAGAAAAAATCTTAAAAAGAATAGGCTTGCAAGAAAATAGCCTATTTTCTATTTAAAATTTAGTATGTGAAAAGAATTACAAATTGTTAATAAGAGTTTTATATCTAAGCAAGTTGAATTTATAAATAGATAAAAAAATACAAAATAATAGAAATTTGATTTTTTACAAACAAGGTTAAATTAATATAAGTAGTTTATTATCAATGGATATGAAAAAAATCATATATTTTTTGGATTTATAGAATATTTTTGGCAAAGATATTTTACTGTTTAGTATAAATTTAAGAAAACTAGTTCAAATATTATAAAGAATGTAAAAAGAAAAATTATATAAAATATTTGATAAAAGTTACAAAATAATAAAAAAGTATGACAAGAAAACGTTAAAAAGTTACAAAATGTAATTTTTTGCTTGATTATTAGAAACTCTTGTGATAAAATAAAACTTGTTAAATGAAAAGTAGTAATAGAGGGAGGTAATGATGCAGTTAAAAAAGAACAGTCATAAGAAAATAATAGCTGTTGCCTTAGTTGCCTTAATGATGACATCGGGAGCGGGGACGAGAATGTCTCTAGCAGATACAGTAGAGCAGACTGAAAGTATTACAGAAACGATACAGAATGACAATACGTTAGATGACAGTACATCTAGTGAAAATATAAGTGTAGATGAATCAAGTCAGGAAAATAATGTTCCTAACAAGGTTAACAGTGTAAACGGTGAAGTTATAGAAACTAAACCAGAAGGCAATATAGTTGAAGAAAGCGCATTAGAAACAGAAGATTTAAATAATGCAGCTAAAACTTCAGCTAAATCCTTTGAAGGATTTGCTAATGAAAATGGAAAATGGTATTTCTACTCAAACGGACAGAGAAAAAAGGGATGGGTAGATTATAAAGGTGTAAAATATTATATATTGAATACTTATCAGCTCCCTCAGAATATGTGGAGAATGATACAAGGTCACAAATATTACTTTAATAAAGATGGAGTAATGATAAGAGACCAAAAGATGACAATAGATAGCAAGGTATACCAGTTCAATAAGGAAGGTCATCTAATACCTAATGACACGACTACACCAGTAGGTATAATACCAGAAGAACAAAAAGCTATATATGATCAGGGAGAAAAGAACCTGATTGAAGCTAAAAACAATAAGAAGTTTGGTGTTATAAATGAAGGTGGAACATGGTATAAATACGAAGATGGAAAAAGAACTAGAGGTTGGTATAAGGAAGGAAATAAAACTTATTACTTCCTAAATACATTTAACAGAGCGGAAAATATGTGGAGAAAGATAAATGGAAAGCTTTACTATTTCGGTTCTGATGGTGCAATGTATAACAACACAATTAAATATATAGGAAATCAGACATATAAGTTTAATGCAGATGGTTCTCTAGATGAAAAAGCTGCTACTACAATAGCTCTAATGGATATTTCGATTAGAGTATCTCCTGACAACACTTCTCAAATAATAGGAAAGTTTATGAAGGGAAATGGAGTAGAAGTCTTAGATAAAAGCGGAAACTATTCAAAGGTAAGAACTGGAGACGGAAAAGTTACTGGTTGGATTCCTTCGAATTCGATACTAGCTCTTAGACAAGAAAAGATTAATGCAGTAATATCTGTAGCAAAGTCTAAGCTAGGAAGTCCATATGTATGGGGTGCTACTGGTCCTTCGTCATTTGACTGTTCAGGACTTATGGTATACTCATTTAAACATGGTGCAGGAATAAACTTACCGAGAGTTTCTAAGCATCAGGCTACAGTAGGTAGATATGTATCTAGAGCTGATTTAAGACCTGGAGATCTTATTTTCTGGGGAAATCCTGTACATCATGTTGCTCTATATATAGGAGATGGTAAGTATATACATGCTCCACAGCCTGGAGATTATGTAAGAATATCGAACTTAGGTGGATATACAACAGCAAGAAGAATAATAGAATAGGCATAATTTAAAAGGTGAGGTATTTTCTCACCTTTTTTTAATAAAATAAAGGGATGAAAAGAAAAATAATGTTAAAATTTTATTTTTAAAAAAGCTAAATGGTTTTTTATTTAAAAAAGAAAATAATAAGATAATTTTAAAATTTTAAAAAAAAGCATTGTTTTTATTTATAATACATGATAATATTAAAATATAGATTGACAAACAACAAAAAAACAATTGAAACACAATACTATATACAGATGATATGAGTAAAGTTTTTTAAAGTCTTTGGAAATCTATTTATTGATATAATCTTGAATTGTATTCATCCCTTGTGTAAACTTAATGTAATAGAAAATTTGGAGGGATAAAGATGAAAAAGATTATTTCTATTTTTACATCAGTTCTTATAATGCTTGGAATGGTAATATCTCCAGCATTTAGTGTTACTGATTCGAAAGCAGCAGAAACAGAGATGAGAGCGGCATGGATATCTACAGTTTATAATATAGACTGGCCGTCAAAGTCTTCATATGGGAATGCTGAAAAACAAAAGAAAGAGTATATTGCTCTTTTGGATAAACTAAAGAGAGCAGGTATCAATACTGTTGTGGTTCAAGTTAGACCAGAGTCCGATGCAATATATCGTTCAAAAATTAACCCATGGTCGAGATTTCTTACAGGAACACAAGGCAAGGATCCGGGATATGACCCTTTAGCTTTTATTGTACAGGAGTCTCATAAAAGAGGAATGAAAGTACATGCATGGTTCAATCCATATAGAGCTAGTGTATATTCAGACAAGTCATCAAGTGCATCAAGTAATGCAATAAACAAGCACCCAGATTGGGTAATAAAATATGAAAATAAATGGTATTACGATCCAGGTAAGCCTGAGGTTGTAAACTACATAGTGGATACTGTAGCAGAAGTAGTACAGAATTACGATGTAGATGGTGTGCATTTTGACGATTATTTCTATCCAGGTCCAGCTTTTCCAGATGATGCTACATTTAAAAAGTATGGTTCAGGAAATAAGGACAACTGGAGAAGATCAAATATAAACAATATGATTAAAAGAGTAAGAGATAAGGTTCATTCAATTAAACCTAATGTTGAGTTTGGTGTAAGTCCTGCTGGTATATGGAGAAATTCATACAATGATCCAAATGGTTCCAAAACTTCAGGTGGTGAATCTTATATTAAGCAGTATGCAGATACTAGATACTGGATCAAAAATGGTTTGGTAGACTATGTAGTTCCACAGGTTTATTGGAGAATAGGTCACCCTAAGGCAGATTATGCAACTTTGGTTAAGTGGTGGTCAGATCAAGTAAAGGGAACAAATGTAAAACTTTATATAGGTCAAGGAATATATAAACATGGACAAAGTGACTATGGTGGAGAAAATGTTGCAAAAGAAATAAAACAACAGATTCTTCTAAACAGAAGATATCCAGAAATAAAGGGAAGTATATTCTTCTCAGCAAAGGATATAGTCAATCAACCACAAGTTTATAATGATTTGAAGTCATTATATCTTGATTCTTCTAATACTGGTGTTGCTTTACCAGATGGAGGAAGACTTCCTTATCAAAATGTTCTTATGGGAAGAGATAGAGCTGATACAGCTATTGAAATAAGTAAAAAAGGTTGGGAAAATGGAGCTTCAGAAGCAATTCTTGTAAATGGGAAAGACACTATATCAGGAGTTGTAGCAAGTCCTTTAGCTTCAAGTCTTAATGCACCAATTTTACTTAAATATCCAAGTAGTATAAGTGATGCTACAATAAATGAAATGAAAAGACTTAATATAAAGAAGATTACATTAATAGGTAATGAAGATACAATAAATCAAAATGACATAGATAAAATAACAAATGCTATTCCTGGAATAACAGTAGAAAAAATATTCGCTGAAAATCCTCAGGAGATTTCTACAAATATAGCACAGATTATTGAAAAAAATACATCTGTAGATACAGCTTATATTGCAAGTGAAAATGCAATGGCAGATGTTCTTTCAGTAGCTCCTAAGGCGGGAAGTGAAAGAAATCCTATAATTATTACAGATAAAGATAGTATCAGTGATAATAATAAGGAATGGATTAAGTCGAATAATTTAAAAAATATATATGTAATAGGTGGTTCTGATACTATATCAGATTCTCTTGTGAACGAAATTTCTTCTCTTGCAAAGCCGGATACAAAAGTAAGCCGAATTTCAGGTACAGATAGAGTTGAAACAAATACAGCCGTAATTGAAAAACTTTACAATAAGAAATTTACACAGAAAGCTTTTATAGCTAGAAGTAGTGCACCGATAGATGCTATTACAGTAAGTGCATTGGCTCAGAGAACAGATTCTCCAGTAATATTAGCTGGAAATAGTGTTTCTCAATACCAGAAAAATGTATTAGAGCCAAGAAGTGCAAGTTTAGTTTATAAGGTTGGTGGTCAAATAAATACTAACACTTATAATATGATATACAATTTACTTGGTGGTGTAATGAGTAATTAATAGCCAAGAAGTAGTCACCCCCAGGTAATAATAAAGATATTTTTCGGATTTCCGACATCCGATTAATATATATATATTATAAATACTTTGGGGGTGTTTTACATGAATGATCAATTACTAACAATTGTTCAGGCCATAAATGATATTTTATGGGGAAAAATTCTTATTGTTATGCTCGTAGGTTGCGGAATCTTCTTTACTATTAATTTAAGAGGTATACAAATAAGAAAGTTTGGTAAGGCATTTAAGCAAGCTTTTGGAGGTTTCACTTTAAAGGGTGAAAAAGCAGGTAAAGATGGTATGTCGTCTTTCCAATCTCTTGCTACAGCTATAGCAGCACAGGTAGGTACAGGTAACCTTGCAGGTGCAGCTACAGCTATTGTTTCAGGTGGTCCAGGAGCAATATTCTGGATGTGGATCAGTGCTTTCTTTGGTATGTCTACAATATTTGCAGAAGCAGTATTGGCACAGACTTACAAGAAAGAAGTAGATGGTCAAGTTACAGGTGGTCCAGCTTACTATTTAAGATATGGTATGCACAGTAAATTTTTATCATCTTTATTTGCGGTATCAATTATTATAGCCTTAGGTTTCATAGGTAATATGGTTCAGGCAAACTCAATTGGTGTTGCATTTAAGTCAGCTTTTAATATCAATCCACTAATAGTAGGTGTAGTTCTAGCTTTTCTAGCTGGATTTATATTTATAGGTGGTATAGGAAGAATAGCTTCTTTTACAGAAAAACTAGTTCCTATCATGGCTGCATTTTATATCGTAGGTGGTATAATAATACTTGTAATAATGGGCAAGGAAACTGGAGTAGCATTTAAGCAAATATTTGTAGGTGCCTTTGATCCTTCAGCAGTTCTTGGTGGTGCAGCAGGTGTTGCAATGAAAGATGCTGTTAGATATGGTGTTGCAAGAGGATTATTCTCAAATGAAGCTGGTATGGGTTCAACTCCACATGCACATGCAGTAGCTAAAGTTGACGATCCTACTCAGCAGGGTCTTGTTGCAATAGTAGGTGTATTTATAGATACATTTGTAGTTTTAACAATAACAGCCTTAGTAATAATTGCTACAGGTGCAAATTTATCTGGTGCAACAGGAATAGAAGCTACTCAGAAAGCCTTTGAAATGGGATTCGGTCATTTCGGTATAGTTTTCGTAGCAATAGCTCTTCTTTTCTTTGCATTCTCAACTATAATAGGTTGGTACTTCTTTGCTGAAGCAAATATCAAATACCTATTTGGACCAAAAGCTCTTAATCCATTTAGAATAATCGTATTATTATTTATAATACTTGGTACAGCTCTTCATGTTGAGCTTGTATGGCAATTAGCAGATATGTTTAATGGTATAATGGTAATACCAAACGTAATTGGTCTAGTTGGCCTTTCTAAGGTAGTTAAGAAGGCGCTTGTTAGTGCAGAAGAGAGAAATATATTATAAAATATTTAAGGTTTATATAAATTAAAAAGGAGACAGGTAATTACCTGTCTCTTTTTTATGTAGAAAACTTTATTTCATACTTTTATATATTAATTTTCCAATTTTACCATATAACTATCGATCTAAAAAATAAGATTTTACTAGAGCAAGAGCTTCTCTAAAATAAGACTTTAGCAAAACAGTTTTAGGAGTTTTGGCAGGTACTCCATATGCTTGAAAATTATTTCTTTCTGCTAGCATTTTTGCCCTTAGAATATGATAGTTATTGCTGACTATATTAACTTTCACAGGACCTTTTTTGTCAATAAGCTCTCTAGCAAATTTCATATTTTCAAAGGTATTCTCTGATTTATCTTCAAGTAATATTCTATCTGGAGAGATACCTTTTTCTAAAAAAAAGTTTTTAATAGCAAGAGCTTCTGGGATAAGCTCATCTGAACCCTGTCCTCCAGTTGCTATAAGCTTCATATTAGGGTAGCGCTTCATATATACTAGAGCAGTGTTCATCCTGTTTAAAAGCGATCTAGAGGGTTTTGAACCATGTAGCTTTGCCCCAAGAACCATAATATATTCTGCATCTGGAGAGAAGTTATTTCTAGATCCATAAATTATCATCCCTTCTAAAATAAGTATTATAGAAATAAAGGTCAAAAAAACAATTTTTACAATCAAAAGTAGTTTCATTTTCATACTTTCCACCTTTCAAATATAGTATTGGAATAGAAATTAAATTCTCAAATACAAGAATATTATACTATATATTGCTAATAAATAGTGTAATATTTTATAACAGTAAATAATAAATAAGTAAACATTATCTATGTACTATCAATAAAAAACCGACTCCAATTTGTTAGTACATTTCAAATAAAAAGAGCCGGTTTAAATATTTAATTTTTGATATTAATATTTTTAGGGAACTTATTTTCCAATTCCAGGTTTAAACTCTATATCGTTGAAAATGAAGTTCTTTAAATCTTCTACAGTAGAATCTTCAAATCTAAGAACCCAACCATGTCTTCCTAGTATACCACCAGTAGAATATCCTGGAGGATCTACAATAGGGAATTCCATCTGCTTAATATTGTCAGTTCCGATAAATGCTACATTTAAAGCACTCTTTAGTATATCAAGAGTAGTCATATTAGTCTTGATATATGGTGATGCAGCCTTTAGCAGGAATGGATATTTTATTTTTGGAGTGTTCTTTATTTCCTTCATTACACTGGCAACAATCATACGCTGTCTATTATCTCTTCCAAAGGCACTGTCATTGTGTCTTATTCTAGCAAATGAAAGAGCCTGGTATCCGTTTAATTTCTGCTCTCCTGGATGTTCTATAAGCTTCATTTCGCCCTTGTCCTTGTTAGTGCTCCACTTATATGTTTCCGGAATAAATTTATTTAGTTCATTTATTTCGTTTTGAGTAACATCGACAGTTACTCCACCCAATGAATCGATTATGGCTATAAATGATTCAAAGTTAATAAGAACAAAGTCGTTTATATCTATTCCAAAGTTTTTTTCAATTGTTTTTATAAGTAGATCTTCCTTACCATATGCGTAGGCATGAGTAAGTTTTGAATAACCGTGACCTGGTATATCTACAAAAGTATCTCTAGCAAGAGATGTTATCTTTATATCCCTATGAATCTTGTCAATAGTAAGAATCATCATAGAATCTGTTCTAGAAGTTTTTTCACCTGGTCTAGCATCACTTCCCATTATAAGTATATTTTTTATACCTTCTTTATTGGCATATGATAAATCATTTAGAGATTCAGTATTAAGCTTTGAATCATGCATATTTCCAACAAAAGAAGAAGTAATACCAAAGGCTGCTACTGGAAGAGCTATAACAAGTATAAATAAAAATATTACTATCTTTTTCAATTTAGACATATTTTTCATCCTTTCATATTTGATCCATTGTAAAATACAACAGAGTCTATTTATACAATTTTACAATATAAATATTAATTTCAGCATAATAGTTATAAAAAAGTAAAAAAGTATTTTTAAAATATTAGAGGTTGATTATACTATTGAAAAACTTTAATGTCAATAGTAGTTAATAAAAAATAAAAAGTGTTGTAAGTTTACAACACTTTTTTCTTTACTATTCATAAGATGGAGCACTCATATATTCTGGGTCATCAGTATATTGAGACTGTTCCCCCTTTTCCTTCCAAGCTCTAGTAGCTTCTTCTATATCCTGTTGACTAGGTTTTTTATTATCAAATATGAATTCATGAAGTAGTGGAATTTCATATTGTTCAAATGGTATTACATAACCTGATTCTGGAAGTCTAATTTCATTTTCAGGATGTAGTGGGAATTGCATAGTAGTTAAATGCAAATCTCCAAGATTTAAAACAGTCATACCAAGTGACATAATCTGTCCAGGATTCATATTTGTTTTTACATACGGCAATATTGAGTCCAATAATTTTGGATATTTTGACACTGGCATAGTGTCTACCTTTTTAATAATAGCCTCAATAACCTGTCTCTGTCTATCATCTCTTTCCATTGTACCGTCATTGTGTCTAATTCTAGCAAATGCTAATGCTTGATACCCTGCAAGTTTTTGCTCACCAGGTTTTTTTAACAGTTGCATAGGCGGTTTGTTTTTCTTTTGATCCCAACTATAACATTCCTTTATAAACTTATTCATTTCATTAATCTCGGGTTCAGTAAGCGTTACATCTATACCACCAATTGCGTCAACGATATCAATAAATGAGAAAAAGTCGACTTTAGCATAGTTTTGAAGATCGAGTTTAAAGTTTTTTTCGATAGTTTCAATTAGAAGCTTTTCTTTACCAAATGCGTAGGCATGAGTAAGCTTTTGGAAACCATGACCTGGTATATCTACAAAAGTATCTCTACCAAGTGAAGTAAGTTTAAGCTTCTTATGTTTATTGTCAACTGTAAGTATCATCATTGAATCGGATCTTGATACAGTTTCTCCAGGACGTGCATCACTTCCGACCAATAATATATTTACAATCTGATTATCATATTTATATTGATTTGAAGCAAGCATATCAAAGTCACCATCGACTTGCATTGTTTTCAATTTTGAGTATACAACAGTAGCAAAACATGCCGGTATTGCAACTACCAATAGCGCTAGAAAGATTACGAACTTTCTAAGACCAGACAAAAAATCACCTTCTTTACATTCTAAGTTACACATTAACTATTATATTAAATATTTTGTCAGTAGTAAAGAGAGAAAATAAAATTAGATGTTGATTAATTTTAATAAATAGTTATAAAAACAATTTAAATTATTTTAAAATGTTTTGTGATGGTTTTTTAGTTGATAACTAAAAAAAACATATAAAAAACTTAAAGAAAAAAATAATGAAATTAAGTGATAAAATTGAATAATTGTATGAAATAAGGGAAAAATAAGACTATAGTTATTATATAAAATAAAAATCTATTATATTAGTAGAAAGTGCTATACTGTGATATAATAACTATGATAACAATGTATTTGGGAGGTCTTAATGGTAAAGTTAGTAATTGTAGATTTAGATGGAACATTTTTAGATGATAATAAAGAAATGAGCCCTGAATTTGGGAAAGTTTTCAAGGCTTTAAAAGAAAAAGGGGTTCAGTTTTGTGCAGCTAGTGGAAGACAGCTAGCAAGTATAAAAGAACAGTTTAAAAAATATCAAGATGATATGATATTTATAGCTGAAAACGGATCTGTAATAGAAATAGATGGAAAAATAGCACATGTAGAATATTTAAGTTCAGATATTAGAGATAAAGTTTTGAAAAGAATAAAGACGTTAAAGGATGACAAGAAAGTTATTTATTGTACAAAAGAATATTCATATATAGATGACTTAAATGATGAACAATCAAGAAAAAATGCTGAACTATTTCTTCCTAAGCATAAGGTCGTAAAGAACTTTGATAATATAGAAGAACTTCCAGTAAAGTTTTCAGTTTATTCAAAAGACGGTTATGATAGTGACTTTGAAAAACTTGTTGAAGAATTTGGAGATATTGCAACAGTTTGTACTTCAGGTTTTGAATGGTTGGATATTATTCCAAAGAATTCAAGTAAAGGAACTAGTATAAAGAAGATACAGAAGATGCTTAATATAACTGATAAGGAAACAATGGCATTTGGAGATCAGATGAATGATTTTGATATGTTAAACTCTGCATATTATAGTTATGCTATGGATAATGCTATAGATGAGGTTAAGCAGATATGTAGATTTAGCGCACCTTCAAATAATGACTATGGAGTAGTGCAGGTTCTAAAAGAATTTTTCAACATAGATTAGTTGAGGAGAGCTTATGAAAAAAATAAATAGAAAAGGGAAAATAAATAAAAAAAGGTTATTTCTAGTTGTCTTTATATTTGTTTTATTTATATTTCTTCTTTCTAGAGTTTTTTTAGGTATAAAAGGATATGTAGCTTCAAAAAAAGAGCCTGAGCCTGCTGTTAAATCTCAAGAAGAGATTGATAGAGAAAAGCAAAGGATTATTAATATAGCAATAGACCCAGCTAAAGGTGGTATTAATGAAGGTTTAGCTACACCTGATGGAAGCATGAAAGAGAAAGATATAAATTTAGATATAGCTAAGAGAATAAAGGCTAATTTAGATAGGCATGAAGATGTTAAGGTTTGGCTTACCAGAGAGTATGACGATAATGTAGATACCAAAGAAAGGGTTGCGGCCCTTAAAAAACACAATGCAGATGCATTGGTATCAATAAGATTAAATGCACAGGGAAAATCAAATGAGGCACAGGGGATGGATACTTATTATTCTAGCCTGCTTTCAACAAAAAATATTGCAGATGAGGAAAAAGCCAGTATAAAGCTTAAAAAAGACAGCGAAGAAGAATCAGATTCAGAGAAACTTTCAGAAAAAGATATTGATAAAAAAGAAAGTGAATCTGAAAAAGAAAAAAGATTAAAAAAAGAGGAAGAAATTAAGAAAAAGAAGCTAGAAAAACAAAAAGCAAGAACTATGTTGTCTAAAGATTTAGCCCAGTCTATTCAATCTACAGCATTGTCCTTTGTAGATTTCAAGGATAGGGGAATCAGTAGCAAAAATTTTGATATGCTTCTTTATACAGATATGCCTTCTGTAATAGTGCAGTGTGGATTTATTTCTAATGAGGCAGATGGAGAAAGGCTTCAAGATGAAGAAACAAGACAGGAAATAGCAGATGGAATAAGCGATGGTATTTTAAATTATATTGACTCTAATAGAGATAAAATTATAAAAGATAGAGTTAATTATCGATAATTTGAGAGGAGAATGGATGTGAATCTTTATAGTGCTTCAAGGGAATATAGAGATGCTTTAGATAATTTGAAATGCAAAAAAGACGGTATATATTATACTCCAGAATCAATTGTAAAGTTGATGGTGGAAGAGCTATTTAAAGATACAGCTATTTCAAAAGAGATTAAAATTCTAGATATTGCTTCAGGTTGTGGACTTTTTTTTAGCGAAGTAATCAACTACTTTGTAGAAAAGGAAAGCAATAAGTCTGAAGTATTGGATATCTTTAGCAAAAGTTTATATGCCATTGAAAAAGATAAAGGTTCCGCTAACATTTTAAAAAAATACATTAGAAATAAATATGAAAACTTTGCATCAATCAACAAAAACATATTTATTGACGATGCATTATTTCCTCAAAATAAAAAAATAAAAGAGGGGATGTTTGACTATATAATAGGAAATCCCCCATATGTTGGACATAAAAGTATTGATGCAGACTATTCCAAAGCTTTGAGAAAGTGCTATGGAGAGGTATATATTAATAAGTCTGATATATATTATTGTTTTTTTAAGAGAGCTATAGATTATTTAAAAGAAGGTGGAATATGTTCATATATAGTTCCAAGATACTTTCTTGAATCACAGTCAGCTTTATATGTAAGAAAATTTTTAGAAAATAACACGGAGATAATCAGTATATTAGATTTTAGAAATTGTGATGTATTTTCAAAACATATAGGGATATCTCCGTGTATAATAACTTTTAGAAAGAATACAGCTTCAAAAGATAATTCACACAAAAAAGATGTAAAGATTAAAATAATTCATAATAAAGAGGATTTAGAACATCTTTTATCGGGTACTAATATAAATAATGATGGAGTTTTATTTAAAGACGATACATCATGGGCTGTTATTACTAAAAAAGAAAAAGTAATAATGGATTCAATTAAAGATAAGGTAAGATATAAGCTGGGAGATATTGTAGATAGTTACCAAGGTGTAATAACAGGTTGTGATAAGGCTTTTATTACAGATACAGATTCTGACCTTATAAAAAAGATTGATTGTCATCTATGTAAAAAATGGATCAAGTCAAAAAACATAAAAAGTTATAATATAGAAGAAAGTAAAAAAGTTCTCTTGTATACAGACTCCATTAAGGAACTTGATGAGGGAGAATTAAGGATACATCTTCTAAATTATAAGGATAAACTAGAAAGTAGAAGAGAGGTAGTTCGTGGAATCAGACGCTGGTATCATTTACAGTGGGGAAGACAGGAAAAGATTTTCGAACAGGAAAAGATAATATATCCTTTTAAGAGTAAAAATAATAGATTTGCTCTAGATAAAGATAACTCCTTTTTTAGTGCAGATATATATTTCTTCACTATAAAAGATGAATTTAAGGATTTAATCTCTTACCCATATCTTCTAGCTATTTTAAATTCTAGTATTTATGAAACTTATATGCAGGCTTTTTTAAAGAAAATGGGCAATTCTGTATATGAATATTACCCATATAGACTTTTAGAAACATATATTTTTATAGATGAAAATTATAAAATGCTTGAAAATACAGGAAAAGACATATTAAATCAAACAAATACAAGTGAAAAAGAGTATTTAATGAAAAAAGTTGATGAAATAATAGAAAAAAGTTTAAAATTAACAGACTTTGATTAAAAGTTGAAATTAATATGGTATTTTCTCTGTAAATGTTGTAAAATATAATTGGTTTTTATTTTTATATTTAAATAGGGACGTAATCTGACCATGAGGGTCGATTATATAATTAACAAGGTTAAATTAATGAGTATACAATGGAGGTTTTTTTATGAAAAAGGAAGTAACAATTATCAATGAAACAGGTCTTCATGCAAGACCAGCTAGTATGTTTGTAAGAGAGGCATCAAAGTTTAAGTCATCTGTTGAACTTATACATGATGGTGAAAAGGTAAACGCTAAGTCAATAATGGGTATCATGAAGTTAGGTTTATCAAAGGGAACTACAATTGAAATAGAAACTAACGGTGAAGATGAAGAACCAGCTCTTGACACAATGGTTAAGCTAGTTGAAGATGGTTTCGGCGAAAAGTAATATAAAGGTTAAAAAGGCAAGATGTTAAGGGCTTTTGCCCTTAACATTTTTTGTAACTAAGTAGAGGCTTTCAGTTTCAAATAAAGAAAATGATTTCATAGTATGTGTATTACACAACTAATATACGAATAGATTATGGTAAATGTAAAGCAGAAGGAAGAATCTTAACTTCTGTAGTATATGAAAAGTTTGGAGGAAGATTAAGATGATGAAAGGCATAGGAGCATCACCAGGGATTGCAATAGGCAAGGCTTTGGTTGTTGAAGAAAATGAAATAGTAATAGAAAAAAGAGCAGTTACAGATGTAGAGGCTGAAGTAAAGAAATTAAATGATGCAGTAGAAGTATCAAAGGAAGAACTAACTGCAGTTAAGGAAAAAGTTGCCAAGGAAGTAGGAGAAGAAGAATCTGAAATATTTGGTGCACATCTATTGGTTTTAGAAGATCCTGAATTTATGGGTGAAGCTGAAAACAAGATAAAAAATGAAGCAGTTAATGCTGAATACGCTCTAAATGAAGTAAAAGATATGTTTGTAGCTATTTTTGAAGGTATGGATAATGCATATATGAAGGAAAGAGCAGCAGATGTAAAGGACGTAACTGGGAGAGTATTAAGACATATTCTTGGAATAAAGGTAATAGACTTATCTTCATTGAAGGATGAAGTTGTACTAGTAGCCCACGACCTTACTCCATCTGACACAGCAACAATGGATAAGTCAAAGGTTTTAGGATTTTTAACAGATATAGGTGGAAGAACATCTCATACAGCTATAATGTCAAGAACTCTTGAAATAGCAGCTATAGTAGGATTAAGTGATGCAACAAAGACAATAAAGGATAACGATATGGTAATCTTTGATGGAGATACTGGCGAAGTATTTGTAAATCCAGAACAGTCTTTAATAGATGAATATACAGAAAAGAAGAGACTTTTTGAAGAAGAAAAGAAAGAACTTGAACTTTTAAAGGGTAAGAAGTCAGTAACTACTGATGGAAAGCATGTTGAACTTGCTGGAAATATTGGTACACCAAACGATATAGAAGGTTTAATAAAAAATGATGCTGAAGGAGTAGGACTTTATAGAACAGAATTCCTTTATATGAATAGCGACAAGTTCCCTGAAGAAGATACACAGTATGAAGCTTACAAGGCTGTATTAGAAGGTATGGAAGGTAAGCCAGTAGTAATAAGAACTTTAGATATAGGTGGAGATAAGAAGCTTAGCTACTTTGAAATGGAAAAGGAAATGAATCCATTCTTAGGATATAGAGCTATAAGACTTTGTCTTGATAAGACTGAAATATTTAAGACACAGCTAAGAGCACTTTATAGAGCTTCAGTACACGGTAAGCTTAGAATAATGTTCCCAATGATTTCTTCATTAGAAGAACTTTTAAAGGCAAAGGAAATTTGTAATGAAGTAAAGAAGGAACTATCTAATGAAGGTATTGAGTATTCTAAGGATGTAGAAATCGGTATGATGATAGAAGTTCCATCAGCAGCAGTAATCTCAGATATACTTGCTAAGCATGTTGATTTCTTCTCAATAGGTACAAATGACCTTATTCAGTACACTTGTGCTGTAGATAGAATGAATCAGAAGATAAGCTATCTCTATAATCAGTTTAACCCTGCAGTTCTTAGATTAATAAATCTTGTAATAAAGAACGCTCATGCAGAAGGTAAGTGGGTTGGAATGTGTGGAGAATCAGCAGGAGATCAGAAGATGATACCTATTCTTTTAGGATTTGGTCTTGATGAGTTCTCAATGTCTCCAATATCAATACTAAGAGCTAGAAAATTAGTAACTTCAGTAAGTGAAGCTGATATGAAGGCTCTTGCTAATGAAGTATTAAGCTTGAGTACAGCAGAAGAAATAGAAGAATATATGGAAAAGTTTATATCAAATAGATAGTAGAAAGTTTAAAAGATATATAATATAAAATTTTAATATACCTAAAAAGGGCCGTCATCTCAACAGACGGTCTTTTTTAGTGTGAAAGACAAATATTAATAAAATTAAATAAAAAATATGATAAATAGAAAATAACTATAAAACAAAAAAAAACGAAATAAATAGATTTTTAAAAATAAAAAATAAAAACTTTTTTTATACATCTGCAGAAATAATTATTTAATATTGAAAATAAAATTATAGTAAAATCAATCCTGGTGAGGGACTAATAATAGATGGTCAAAGATAGTCCATCTTGGACAAAATAAAATACTAATAGAAGATATATGATGTAAATATAGAGTTTTTATATAAATATGATATACTATATATAATAAAAATAGATATAATATATATTATATCCAATTAAATAGCTTAAAAATCATGGACAAAAAGAAATAAATATGTTACTATTGAATTGGAAAGTGATTTCACAATTAATATAGAGCTTATTTAAAATTATAGGAGGCGTAACAGATGATAGGAGATATAGTTAGATACAATTTTTTCACTTTAGACGATGCAGATAAGGAGACATATGCATTAGATTATGCTATAGTATTAGACAAGGATGAAGAAAACGATATCATAAAAATATTGCCTTTTACAAGCAGATATAACAAGGATTCAATAGAGAACTTCTGTATTGGAGATATTCCAGGTTTTGTTGAAATTAAAAATGAAGGTTATGTAAACAACAAACAGTATGTTCATTTTGATAAGATAATGGATGTTAATCCTGAAGAGCTTTATCCAGTTCATCATCAGGACGTTTATGGAAGAATAGCTAGAAATGATTCAGGAAATCCAATTAATGTTAAATTAGCTGATGAACAGTTAGATAGAGTAGTAAATAGATATGGAATATACGAAGCTGGAGAAGAAAAAAATATAATTAATCTTCTTGTCAAGGCTGACGCAAAGTATGTAATAAATACTGAAGATAATGATATTGAACAGTTGCGTGAAGTATGCAATAAGGAAATGGACAAGTATAGAGAGTACAATTTTAGCGATAAAAAAGTTATAGTATTCTTTGTAGATGGAGACAGATATTCAATAGTAATGGAAGCTACAAATAATGACGATTTAGAATGCAGAAATCAAGACCTTAAAAAGGTATTTAATTAATAAAAGATCCTAAATGGATGAAACAAAAAAGCAGATAGGTTTTGTTTACAAAAAACTACCATAATCACTCAAAAGACTTGAAACAGTTTAAAGTATAGATTTTGAAAATATCAGAATCAGCGGAAATCTGAGAAGGTCGGAAAAAGAGACTTCGCCAGAGTCTCTTTTTTTTTGTAAAATAATAGGAAATAGAAAGTAACTAAAGCTAAATGAGATTTGTAAAGAGAGTATAGAAGCTGACTATGTATGAAAATAATTTAGCTTTTGAAAGTAATAGAAATTAATTAATGAAAAAAGAAAATAAAAAAAGCCATTGCTTTTGCAATGGCTTAAATTTATTTAGTTACTATTATATGCTTGTTTAAATGCACTTACGAATATTGCTCTTGCTTCAGATATCTGATTTGACTGAATTGGATTATCTCCCTCCAAGTCATTAAACATCTGTGCAGCTACCTGATCAAGGTTAGAAGCATTTCCACCACTCTGCTTGTAACTTGCACCTGAGTTGTATCCAGCACTTCTAATTTCACTTCTTAAATTGTTGTTAAGACTTGATACTGATGGAACAAATTCGTCATTTCCAGAAGAACTACTTGATCCACCAGAAGAACTGCTTGATCCACCTGAGCCTCCAGAAGATCCACCAGAAGAACTGTTTGATCCAGAAGAACTGCTTGATCCACCTGAGTTTCCAGAAGAACTTGAACTAGAAGAATTTCCTGAGTTATTATCTCTATCAGAATTTCCGCTATTGTTACCCTTATCAGATGAACTAGAATCATTCTTCTTGTTAGAATTCTTTTCGTCATCAAGAGAATTTATATCTGAATTATCCCTATCATTCTTATTATCTTTTTCCTTGTCACTAGATTCTTTATCATCCTTTGGAGCGTTCTTATCGTCTGTAGGAGCCTTACCTCTTACTTCCTTAATATCAGAACGTATCTTATCCATCATATCCTTGAATTTGTTAAATAACTTGTCATATTCTTTTAACTTTTCCTGATAAGTATTAGGGTCAGTTACAACAGTATCTGCAAGTTCAAGAGATATATCATACATTTTCAACAACAGGGACTTTGCCTCTACAAGAGGTTTGTAAAGTGTTTGTGTATTTTTAAGAAGAGTCTTGCCATTCTTTATAGAGTCCTTAGCTGATACAGCATCTCTTTCAAGATCTGGATTCTTACTTACATCGTCAATTGTTTTAAGGTTATTCTTCAGTTCATTGTAGTATGAAAGAATTTCCTTGTATTCAATTACGACCTCTTCTACATTATCCTTTGTTATCTCTGTTATATATTCAATTTTCTGAGTGTCATTTTTCGTTGAAGTCTTCTTTTTAGGGCCACATGCAACCATTGTAGCTGACATAGTTAACGCTAAAAGAGTCACCATAGTTTTTTTGAATAGCTTCAAAATTATTCACCTCCATTAATACATATGTATCATTATAACACAAAAATACGATTAAACATATAAAAAATAAGAAAAAGATGACTCAGAAATAGCTCTAATATTGAAATTTTAATGTCTATAAAGTAGAGAGAATTTTAATTTAATTATGTAATTTACTACATTAGACATAAGTTCACAATGTACATATAAATGTGATATAATATAATTTGACATTATAGGGTTAAAAGGGAGGAATTTGTTTTGAAGATGATACATAAGTACAATATGAACGGATACAATATAGTAATAGATGTAAATGGTGGAGCTGTTCATGTTGTTGATGATGTGACTTATAGAGTTTTAGACTTTTATGAAGACAAGAATTTAGAGGAAATAGTAGAACTATTATCTAATGAATTTGATAGAAAAAAAGTTGAAGAGTCATATAAGGAAATAGAGGAGCTAGTTAAGGAAGGTTTATTATACACAGAAGATGAGTATGAGTTTCATCCAAGCTTTGTAAATAGAGAACCAGTTATAAAGGCACTATGTCTTAATGTAGCGCATGATTGCAACTTAAAGTGTAAATACTGTTTTGCTAAGCAAGGAGATTTCGGTGGCAATGCTGAACTTATGCCACTTGAAATTGGTAAGAAGGCCATGGATTTTCTTGTTGCCAACAGTGGTAACAGAAAAAATCTAGATGTGGACTTCTTTGGTGGAGAACCTCTTATGAACTGGGAAGTTGTCAAAGAATTAGTTAAATATGGTAGAGAAATAGAAAAGCCAGCAGGAAAGAATATGAGATTTACAATTACAACTAATGGTGTTCTTTTAGATGATGAAAAAATAGACTTTATAAACGAACATATGCATAATGTAGTACTTTCTCTTGATGGTAGAAAAGAAATAAATGATAATATGAGACTAACAGTAAATGACAAGGGAAGCTATGATGTAATAGTTCCTAAATTCCAAAAGTTAGTATCTCAAAGACCAAAGGATAAGTATTATTATGTAAGAGGAACATTTACAAGAAATAATCTTGATTTTTCAAAGGATATAAACCACTTTGCTGATCTAGGTTTTGAGCTTACTTCAGTAGAACCAGTAGTAGATGATGAGTCAAATCCATTTGCTCTTAGAGAAGAAGATCTTCCTAAGATATTTGAAGAATATGAAAACTATGCTGCAGAACTTGCAGAAAGACAGTTAAAGGGTGAAAAACTTAAATTTTTCCACTTTATGATAGACTTAAATCAGGGACCATGTGTTATTAAGAGAATAACAGGATGTGGTGCTGGTAATGAATATATATCAATAACTCCAAATGGAGATATATATCCATGTCATCAGTTTGTTGGTAAAGAAGAATTTATAATGGCGAACTTAAATGATGATAAGATAGAAATACCAGAAGATATGAGAGAGATGTTTAGAAATGCTCACGTTTATAATAAAGAAGAATGTAAGACTTGCTGGAATAAATTCTACTGCTCAGGCGGTTGTCATGCAAATGCAATCAACTTTAATGGAGATATAAGAAAACCATATGAACTTGGTTGTGAAATGCAAAGAAAGAGAACAGAATGTGCAATAATGATACAGGCAAAGCTTCTATCTGAAGGAAAATAATATTGGATTGATATAGGTAAAAAGGCTACAGGTTACTACAATATATTTTGTGCTAGTAGCCTTTTACACTTATATAAGTCTGACTATTATGTCATTACTTTAAATTGAAAAGGGTGAATAGATCTATGAGAATAAGTTATAAATACATTGGAAGATATAAAGAAATAGCAGGAGTATTAATAAAATACGGTTTCGGATATGTAATAGAAAAACTAAATAAAGATTCTGTTGCCTCAAAGATAAGTACAAAGTCACCTAAGGGTGATGTAAAAGTAATGACAACAGGTCAGAGAATAAGATGCGCCTTTGAAGAATTGGGACCTACATATATAAAGATAGGTCAGATTTTGAGTACAAGAAAAGATTTATTTGACGATGAAATAATATCAGAATTGTCCAAGCTGAGAGATGATGTTATACCAATAGATAATAAGATTGCAATGGACATACTTGAAAGGGAACTTGCCTGCAATATAGATGAAGTCTTTAGCTATGTGAGTTTAGAACCTATAGCAGCAGCTTCAATCGGTCAAGTATACGATGCAACTTTTTTAGATGGTAAAGAAGTAGTTGTAAAAATACAACGTCCAGAAATAGAAAATACTATAAAAGCTGATATTTCAATATTAAAAAGACTTGCTGAAAATCTTGATTATTTTAATAAAGAATGGAATATTGATGTTAAAGAAATGATTTCTGAATTAGAAGTACAGCTTTTAAGGGAGTTAGATTATAAATTTGAAGCTATTAATGGAATAAAGCTGAGAAAAATATTTAAAAACAGCAAAGATGTATTTATACCTAAAATTTACAATGACTATACAACTGAAAAGATATTGGTAATGGATAAAGTTAATGGTATATGTCTATCAGATATAGAGAATCATCAAATAAGTGATGATGAAAAAAAGAGAATCGTAGATATAGGTGTAAGATCATTTTTCAGACAGGTAATGACTTGTGGATTTTTTCATGCAGATCCACATCCAGGAAATATATTTATAGTTGAGTCCAGCAATGGAATAAACAAACTTGCATTTATAGATTTTGGAATGATAGGAATAATAGATGAAAAAACACTAAAACACTTGAATCAGATGATTATTGCATCAACAAATAAAAATATTGATAAAATGATAAGAATACTTACAGACATGAATGCAATGCCAAATGAATCTAATAATGAAGTTCTAAGAAGAGATCTTCTATACCTTATACATTATTATTATGATATACCATTTGATAAATTAAGTATTGCAGAAGTTTTAAATGAAGCATTTAGATTTATGAGAAGTCATAAAATAACACTTCCATCTCAATTAGTGCTTTTAGGAAAAACAGTTATAACTTTAGAGGGAACTTCTAGAGGTTTATATAAAAACTTTAGTGTTGAAACAATAGCTAGATCCTATATGAGATATTATAGGGAAGACAAAATGAATATAAAAAGAAATATGGAAAGACTAAAGTCTGATGTGGACGAATACTATTACGACATGGTTACAGTACCAGGTCAAATAAAGACTATATTGGGAATACTTGAAAAGAACAATTTGAAAATGGATATAGGAGAAATGAAATCTCCTAAGCTAGAAGAAAATATAAAAAACTTTACAACACAAGTATCTATGAGTATTATGCTTGCTGCTTGTATAGTAGGTTCTTCTCTAATAATGGCGTCAGATAATATAAAATGGAGCAAAATGATAAAATATGTAAGTATACTAGGTTTTATAATTTCATTTATTATAGGAATAACTCTTGTATTTCTGATATTAAAGAACAATTATCATAAAAATAGTAAATAATGATAGAAACTTTGTTATAGAAAGGGAAAAAAATGAAGAAAAGAATTTGTTATCTTGCAGATGCATCTAATCCACATGTTAAAAAATGGTGTGATTATTTTTTAAAGAGAGATTATGAGATACATTGTATAAGTTTAAATGGGGGAGAAATTGATGGAGTAACAGTACACAATTTCCAAACTAATGTAAATGAAGTAAGAAATGAAAAAATTTATAAAAAAACAAGCTATTTAAGTAATATAAAAAAGATAAAGGAGCTTGTACATGAATTAAAGCCAGATATTCTTCACGCGCAGTATGCGAGTTCATATGGATTTATAGGTAGTCTTTTGGGATACCATCCATATGTAGTTTCGGTTTGGGGAACAGATATATATGATTTTCCGAGAAATGGATTTATACAGAAAAGTATAATTAAGCACAACTTCAGAAAGGCTGATTATATTTTTTCAAATAGTGTAGATATGGCTAGAGAAGCTAATTTGTATACTAAGAAAAAGGTATATGTAACATTTTTCGGTGTAGATATGGAAAGATTTCATCCTATGGAAGTGGAAAAAGATGAATACTATAGAATAGGAATAATAAAAAGTCTAGAAAAAAAATATGGTATAACTTATTTAATAAGTGCTTTTAAAGATATTCTAGAAATGTATGACGGAGAAGTAAGAGGAAGAAAACTAAAGCTTGTGATAGGTGGAAGTGGTAAAGACGAAGAAAATCTAAAAGCTCAAGTTAAAGACTTAGGAATTGAAGATTCAGTTGAGTTTTTAGGAAGAGTTCAACCAGAGGACATATGTAAAGAGTTCAATAGCTTTGAGTTTTCTGTATTTCCATCTTTAAGAGAAGGATTTGGTGTGGCTGCTATTGAGTCTGAAGCCTGTGAAACACCAGTGATAATAACTGATGTTGGAGGTCATAAGGAATCCATAGAAACTGGTAAAAGTGGTCTAGTAGTAAGCCCTGCATCTGTTGAAGAGCTTGTGTTGGCAATGTCTATGCTAATAGACGATGAAGATAAAAGAGAAGAGATGGGAAAATACGGAAGAGTTTTTGTTAGAAATAACTATGAAGTAAATGACAATTTCTACGATATATCTTTAATATATGATATGATTCTTGAAGAAAATAAGAAATAATATAAAATTTATATAGATTTTATTACAGAAGTAAGCTGTCTGCTTATAACTGTATATTTTATAGAAAGAAAGGTTTTTAAATAAATGCAAAATAAAAACATAGATTATGGTTTATTATTTGAAAATATTAATTTAGAAAAAAATCCTGTACTTATTGCAATGCATAATGTAGGTTCACTTGGAATCAAGAGAGGGCTTCAAAAGCATGGTGTAGATATTATTGCAATAAGCCATGAAAGATATCTTATAGAGGCACTTGGAAATAATGCCCTTTATATAGAAGACAAAAATGATTGGATAAAATATATAATAAAAATAGCTAAAGAGTTTAGAAAAGTTAGTGATAAAAAAATAGTATTTTTCACTGATGGCGATCAAACTATGGATCAGATGTTAGAACATTTTGATGAAATAAAAGACTATTATATTTTGCCAATAAAAGAAAAAATAGAAGAATATAAAAATATAACTGACAAAAAGTTATTGAAAAATAATTTAAAAAATATAAGAGTGCCAAAAACTTATACGGGAGATAGTCAATACAAAATAGAAGAATTTCCTGTAATGATAAAGCCTCTATCTCATACTTTAAGAATGGGTAAAAAGGTTCTTATAGCAAATGACAAGACTCAACTAAAAGAGTACTTAGATGAACTGTCTAGCAAAGGTGGTTCAATATCGCAGGAAGTAATAGAGGGAGAAACAGAAAATCTTTATTGTATTACTATGTATAGAAATGAATTCGGATATTGTATAATAGGCAACATTGTAAAGAAGTTGAGAGAGTATCCAATTGAAAATGGAACTGGTTCTTGTCACATTACAGTAGATAATAAAAAGCTTGCCGACTTGTCAGTGAAACTTTTGGAAGAAAAGGACTATACTGGTGTAGCCATGATTGAATTTAAGTATTCTGAGAAGTATAAGGAATTTGTTCTAATTGAAGTAAATGGGAGATTTCCTATAGAAGCTAATATCAATGATAAAATAGGAAATGATTTTGTATATAGAATATACAAAGATATGCTAAATCCAAATAAAGAAAAAGAAGTCTTATTTGACTGGAGTAAAGTAAGTGCTTATTGGGTACTTCAGTCCTACGATATTAGAGCATGTATGGCAAAAAAAATAGACTGGAAAAGTGAGTATAAATTCTATAAAGAAAAGGGATACTTTATAGATTCAGTTAAAGACAAAGATGATATTTTAACATATAAGGCATATAAAAAAGAACTTATTTTAAAAGCATTTAAAAAAATAAAAAAGAAAATATTTGGAAGGTAAAAGTATGTTAAAAAAAGCAGTAAAAAGTATTTTAGAGCCAACATTTAACATAGCAAATGCTATATATCTTCATAACTATTATAAAAAAATAAAAAATAATAAGTCCTCTATAAAAGATATTGATCCTGCAATAAAAAATATGAAAAAAGCACTTGTAGTATCACCACATCAAGATGACGAATCAATAGGACTTGGTGGAACAATGGCAAAGTTAAATAAAAAGGGAGTAGTGCTAGATATTATTTATTTGACAGATGGTAGACTAGGTGAAGATGATACAGTAAATTCAAAAATAAGATTAGAGGAAGCTAAAAAGGCTTGTGAAATATACGGTATTGATAAAAATGTTGTTCTTAATTTTATCAATAAAACACTACTTAATAATATAGATAAGCTGGCAGAAAAAATAGAAAAAAGTATAGTATTATCAGATTATGATGCAATATTTTTAACAGCTCCCTATGAGTGCAATGATGATCATTTTGCAGCTTACAAAGCTATTTTAAAGCTTGCAAAAGAAGGTAAGATAAGGGAAAATACACAGTTTTATTTATATGATATAAATAACTCTATACAGGGTGAAGCATTAAATTGTATTAGTAAATTAGACAAAGAGGAAGCTGAAAAAAAATGGAAAGCATATGATTTTTTTAAAAGCCAAAAGTATATCACTTTTTCTACCTTGAAAATTATGGATAAAAAGAAGCTGAATATAGATAGCTTTGAAAAAGAAAGATATGAAGCAGCTGAAATATTTTCAAGCCTTAGTATAGAGGAACTTATTGCTAAAAGTAATTATGATAATAATTTTAGAAAAAAATTGCATACAGCTACTTCTAGTATAAGATTAATAAAATTTTTGGAAAGTAATAAAAGGTATAGAAAATTAATGAAGTAAAAGGAGAATTTATGAGTAAAGTAGCTAAAGCCACTATAGGCTTAATGGTTATCACATTGATTTCCAAAGTTCTTGGATTTGGTCGTGACCTTGTATTAAGTGCTTTTTATGGCGCTACAATGTACAGCGATGTATATCTCGTATCTTTAGATATATCGCGACTGGTATTCCAAGTAATAGGTACAGCCATATCAACTACATATATACCACTGTTCTTTGATAATATTAAAGAGGGTGGGGAAGAGAAAGGCAATTATTTTACAAATAATGTGCTTAATATTACCATTAGTATAGGAATTGTTATTTCTATCTTTGCTTTTATTTTTGCAAAACCTTTAGCTAAAATATTTGCAAGTGGTTTTAATGAGCAAGCCCTAAAGTTGACAGTGCAGTTTACAAGAATAATATTATTCGGAACAATATTTTCAGGACTTTCAAAGATAATGCAGTCCTATTTGCAGAGTAAGGGGGAGTATTATATTTCAGGAATGATAGGTTTTCCTTTTAATATAATAATTATTGCTAGTATTGTTTTAAGTAAATACTTTGGTTTGTATATATTACCTATAGGTGCAGTTTTAGCCTTGGCATCACAATTTTTCTTTCAGATTCCAAGGTCTAAAAAAAGAGGTTATAAGTACAGTTTAGTATATAATCCTAAGGATAGATATATTAAGGAAATGATGATGCTTACTATGCCTGTTATGATAGGTGTAGGTGCAAGTCAAATTAATACTATGGTAGATAGAACTTTAGCTTCTCAATTAGCAGTAGGTAGTATTTCAGCAATGAAATATGCCGATAGATTAAATACTTTTGTTTTGGGATTGTTTATATCGTCCATTACAATAGTAATCTATCCAATGCTTTCAAAGCTAAAATCAGAAAAACAATATGAAAAATTTAATGAGTATATAAAAACATCTATAAATGTTGTAATACTTATGATACTTCCGATTACAGCAATAGCCATTGTCTTGGCAGAGCCAATAGTAGTGTTGCTATTTGAAAGAGGTGCTTTTGATAGTGCAGCTACTCAGATGACCTCAGCTGCATTAGCTTTTTATTCAATAGGATTAATAGGACTTAGTCTTAAAAATGTAATAGCTAATGTTTTTTATTCAATGCAGGATACTAAGACTCCAATGTACAATGGTGTAATAGCAGTTGTTATAAATATAGTTTTAAACTTGATTTTGGTAAAATATATGGGAATATCTGGAATAGCACTTGCAACAAGTGTTTCATCAATAGTATGTGTAGTGATACTCCTTCTTTCACTTAGAAAGAAGATTAATGGTATTAACTTCAAATCTATGGCAGCAACATTTATAAAATCAATTATAGCTACAGTTATTATGGCTATAGTTGTTAAAACTTCCTACCATTTTGGAGTTGGTATTTTAAGCGATTCTAAAATAGTAAGCCTTTTAATGCTAGGTATAAGTGCTGCTCTAGGTGGAGCCTTATATATTGTAATAGTGAAAGTTTTAAAAATTGATGAAATAGACTATGTATTTAGCTCTTTTAAGAAAAAGTTATTGAAAAATAGATAGGAGGTGCATTATGAAGAAGTGGCTTTTAAAAGAAAAATCAATGCCACATGGAAACTCTGCTACAGAGTCTCTAGGTATAGATAAAAATATAGCCGATATAATGATAAATAGAGGAATAGAAAAGCTTGAAGACATAAAAATGTATATAAATCCTTCTTTTGACTTTTTAAGAGATCCATTTTTGTTAAAGGGAATGGATAGGGCTGTAAGTAGAATAAAAGAAGCAATATTTAATAAAGAAAAAATATGTATATATGGTGATTATGATGTAGATGGTGTTTCATCTACATCTATTTTGAAGATATATTTTGATTCAATAGGATATCCTGTTCAATACTATATTCCAAATAGATTAGAAGAGGGCTATGGTCTTAATGAAGATGCTGTTAAGTACGTTTATGAACTGGGAACTCAGCTGATGATTACAGTAGATTGTGGTATTACATCTATTAAAGAAGTTGAAGTTGCCAATGAATTGGGAATGGATGTAATAATAACGGATCATCATGAGTGTCAAGGAGAAGTTCCAAATGCGTATTCAGTAATAAATCCAAAGCAAGAAGCCTGTCCATATCCTTTTAAGGGAATATGTGGTTGTGGTGTTGCCTTTAAATTAATTCATGGATTAAGCGGTGAAGATTTTAAAAAAGATATAAGAAAGTATATTGAAATAGTTTCATTAGCTACTATATGTGATGTAATGCCTGTTCTTGATGAAAATAGAATAATAGTAAAAAACGGTCTTGAACTTATAGGTAGCGGAGATAATATTGGGATGAGAGAGTTAGTTAAAGTATGTGGGTTAGAAGATACTAAAATAAGAAGTTCTCATCTTGGATTTGCAATTGGACCTAGAATAAATGCTTCTGGAAGACTTGGCTACTCTAATTTAGGAGTAGAGCTTTTTACTACTAAGGATAAAAAAGAAGCGGAAAAATTAGCTCTTGCAATGGATATGAAAAATGAAGAAAGACAGCTTATAGAAGCTAGAATATATCAAGAAGCAGAAGAAATGCTAAAATCTAATCCGAGATTTAAAGACGATAAGGTTCTTGTTTTGGCAGGAGAAAATTGGCACCATGGTATTATAGGAATAGTGGCATCTAAACTAACAGAAAAATATTATAAACCTACAGTACTTTTATGTATAGAAGGAGATGAAGCAACAGGTTCAGCTAGATCTATAAAGGGATTTGATATGTTTGCATCTCTATCAGAGTGCAAAGAGCTTATGGAAAAGTTTGGTGGTCATGAACAAGCGGCAGGACTTACTGTAAAAGTTGAAAATATAGATAAGTTAAGAGATAAAATTAATGAAATAGCAGATTATGAACTTGAGCAAGAAGATCTTATAGAGGAAATTAAGATAGAATATGAAATTGATGAAAAAATAGTTGATTTGGCTTTTGTAGATAAACTCCATATTCTCGAACCTTTTGGAATAAAAAATCCTACGCCGTATTTTCTTTTGAGGGACTGCTATGTAAAAAATGCCTACCTAATAGGGAAAGACAAAAATCATTTAAAATTAAATATAGAAAAGTCTAGAGATTTTGAGTGTATAGGATTTGGTTTAAGCCATTTGATGGATAATTTTGATATAGGAGATTTGGTGGATATAGTATTTCAAATAGATGAGAATACTTTCAATGGGAATACAAAAGTTCAACTTTTATTAAAAGATATTAGACTAAGCAGACCAGAGAACATTTTGAAATATCCGAACAATATGAAAGAAATTGAAAAACTTTTAAATATAGATAATATTGAAAAAGCTATAAGTAAGTATAGAAGTTCAAACAAAGAACAGGAAGAATACTTTTATAATAGAGAAATAAATAATTTAAATGAAATTGACTTAATAGATTCAAATAAATCAAAAATACACGATAAAAAATATAATTTATCGGAGAGAAAAATTGGGTATATATGCAAGAAGGAAAAAAAGAAAGAAACTGAAGATAAAAATGCAGTTGAAATCGCGAGAATTCAATATATTACAGACTTATTAGATGATGGGGATTTACTTATAGTCAATAGTATGAATGGCTATTATAGAGCAAAGTCCGACATTAATCTACTATCGGATAAAAAAATTGACTATATATTCTTGTCAAATATTGATAAAACTGATTTTAAAGTATATAATAAACTTATTATGTATGATTATTTTGATAATTGTAATGAAATAGAATATATTTTAGAATCTAAGAGAAATGATTCGGAATTTTTAATAAATTTCAATTCTAGCGACTATGTATATATCAGAAATAAAAATAGGGAAAGTTTCTTTAACAGAGATGAATTTGTTTTGGCATATAAGTTTTTTATGGCAAATAAGGGACTAAGTATGAAATATAGCGAATTTGTGCATAATTTAGGTCTTTCTCCTATTAAGGTCCATATAATACTAAAGGTATTATCAACTGAAAATCTTATCAAGTATAGTGTGGACTACGACAATGATTTATTTGAATTTGAATTACTTCCAAAACCAAAAAATAAATTAAATTTGGAAGAGAATAATATAGTTAGTTTTTTTAACTCAAAGAAGGTTATCAATTAGTCAAAATGGAGGAAGAAATGAATTTAGAAGAAAAAATAAGAAATATACAGGATTTTCCAAAGCCTGGAATAGGATTTAAGGACATAACAACATTATTACAGGATGGAGAAGCATTTAGATATGCAATTAAGAAGATAGCAGAGAATGTTAAAGCAAAGGGTGCAGACCTTGTAATAGGACCAGAAGCTAGAGGTTTTATAATGGGGACACCTGTTGCATATGAATTAGGTATAGGATTTGTTCCTATAAGAAAGCCTGGGAAACTTCCTGCAGAAGTTATATCATATGAGTACAGCCTTGAGTATGGTACTGATATTCTTGAAATGCACAAAGATGCTATAAAGCCAGGAACAAAAGTAGCAATAGTAGATGATTTACTTGCAACAGGTGGTACAATAGCGGCGGCTACCAAAATGGTAGAAAAATTAGGCGGTGAAGTTGTAGATATAGAGTTTCTTATTGAACTAGATTTTCTTAATGGAAGAAAGCATCTTGAGGGATATGAAGTAAATTCTCTTATACACTATACTGAATAATTATTTATTCTTGTCGCTTTTTATTAAATTTAGCGAGTTTTTAGTTTAGAGAGGTGATATTATGTATGATGAAGATTTACAAAAGTTAATAGAAAAAATAAAAACATATTCACCAAATGCTGATTTTGATAAGGTGGCAAGAGCTTACAATTTAGCAAAAAAAGCACACGAAGGTCAATTCAGAAAATCTGGTGAACCGTATTTTATTCATCCAAAGGCTGTTGCCAATATATTAGCAGATATGCAGCTAGATGAAGATACAATATGTGGCGGTCTTTTACATGATGTTGTAGAGGATACAGACTACGAATTAGAAGATATAGAAGAAGAGTTTGGCAAGAATGTCGCTATACTAGTAGATGGTGTTACCAAACTTGGTAAAATTAAGTACATGACAAAAGAAGAGTCTCAATCAGAGAATCTAAGAAAGATGTTCTTGGCAATGGCAAAGGACATGAGAGTAATTCTTATAAAGCTTTCAGATAGACTTCATAATATGAGAACTCTAGAATATATGGATCCTGCAAAAGCTAAATATAAAGCACAGGAAACACTAGATATATATGCAGGTATAGCTCATAGGCTTGGTATATCAAAAATCAAGTGGGAACTTGAAGATCTTTCTTTAAGATATTTAGATGCTCAAGGATACTATGAGTTAGTCAAAAAAGTAAGGATGAAAAGAGAGCAAAGAGAAAAATATATTCAAAATATAGTTGATTTGCTTACTAAAACATTTGAGAGAATGGAAATACCATGTGAAGTATATGGTAGACCAAAGCATTTTTATAGCATATATAGAAAAATGAAGAAGAAAAATAAAAGCTTTGATGAAATATATGATTTAACAGCTGTAAGAGTTCTAGTAGACTCAGTTAAAGACTGTTATGCGGTTTTGGGGGTAGTTCATACTCTTTGGAAACCTATACCAGGAAGATTTAAGGATTATATAGCCATGCCAAAGCCCAATCTTTATCAGTCACTTCATACTACTGTAGTAGGTCCAGATGGGGAACCTGTTGAGATACAGATAAGAACTCATGAAATGCATGATATAGCAGAGTTTGGTATCGCTGCCCATTGGAAGTATAAAGAAGGCATAACAGATAAAGATGTTTCTAAGGCTGATGAAAGATTGCAGTGGCTTAGAAGAATGATGGAGTGGGAGAAAGATGTTACAGATCCACATGAGTTTTTAGATGCTCTAAAAGACGATGTCTTTAGTGCACAGGTCTATGTTTTTACACCTCAAGGAGATGTAATTGAGCTTCCAAATGGAGCTACTCCAATAGACTTTGCATATAGAATACATTCAAAGATAGGTAATGCCTGTGTTGGTGCGAAAGTAAATGGAAGAATAGTTCCACTTGAATACAACTTGAAAAATGGAGAAATAGTAGAAATTCTAACTTCTTCAAATTCTCCAGGTCCTAGCAGAGATTGGCTTAATATAGTTAAGACTCCAAATGCAAGAAATAGAATAAGACAGTTTTTCAAAAAAGAAAGAAGAGAAGAAAATATTGAAAGAGGTATTGAAATTCTCGACAAGGAATGCAAAAGAAATGATATAAATAGAAGCGATCCTGAAATCACAAATATTTTAAAGGAAGTTGGTAAAAAGTTTAATCAACCAGATTATGACGATTTTCTTGCAACTATAGGATATGGTGGAATTGCTGCAAATCAGGTTTTGACAAAAGTTAAAGATGTACTTTTAAAGACTGAGAGACAGCAAGAAAAAGAAGGTAAGGCAAACCTTGAAGAAGATATTGAAAAACATAATATAGAAGTAGAAAAGTCCAAGACGAATCAGAAGAAACGTGATAAAAAAAGACACACTGTAGTCCATGTAGATGGTTTAGAAGGAATATATGTTAGATTTGCCAAGTGCTGTAATCCATTACCAGGAGATGATATAGTAGGATATATTACTAGAGGTAGAGGAGTAACGGTACACAGAGTTGATTGTGAAAATCTAATAAGAGATAAGGAAAAAGACTGTAGTCGTATGGTAGAAGTGTCTTGGGTAGAGGACAATAATTCTAGATTTGAGGCAGAAATAGAGGTATCGGCACTTGATAGAAGAGGCATGGTAAATGAAATTACTCATGTAATAAATAATGAGAAAATCAGCCTTACTGGAATATATGCAAGAAAAGGTCATGAACTTGGAATCAATGTATTTTTGATACTTGAAGTAAATGGAAAAGAACAGTTAAATGATATTATGAAAAAAATAAAAAATATACCTGGCGTAGAAACTGCTAGAAGGGTAAAGGGCAGATAGGTATATAGGTATATAGGTATATAGTTAGGAGAGACAATGAGAGCAGTAGTACAAAGAGTTGTTTCATCTAATGTAAAAGTAGATGGAGAAGTTACAGGACAAATAGAAAAAGGTTTATTAGTTTTATTAGGTGTAGGAGAAGACGACACTGAAAAAGACACTTCATATATGGTTGAAAAAATAGTAAATCTTCGTATATTTGAAGATGAGGATGACAAGATGAATCTTTCGCTTAAAGATGTAGGAGGAGAACTTCTTGTAGTCAGCCAGTTTACATTATTTGGAGATTGCAGAAAAGGTAGAAGACCAGGATTTAGTGATGCAGCAAGACCTGATAAGGCAGACGAATATTATATAGACTTTGTAAACAAAGCAAAGGCAATGGGAATCAAGACAGAAACAGGAAGATTTCAAACGCATATGATGGTTGAATTAATAAACGATGGACCTGTTACACTCCTTATTGATTCTAAGAAAAATTTTTAGGAGGAAGCAATGAAAATAGAAGTATTTATTGATTCGATGATGCAGGAAAATTCATATATATATTATGATGAAAACACTTTAGAAGCAGTAATTATAGACCCTGCTTTATGTCTTGAAAGAGAAGCAAAATTTATAAAAAATAAAAATCTTAAGGTTAAATATATAATTCTTACTCACTCACATGCGGATCATATTGCAGATGTTGAGGAATTAAAGAAAATTACTGGTGCAGAAGTTGTAGCAAATAAAAATGAAAGAGAAATGCTTATAGACGCTAAGAAAAATTTAAGTAGTGATTTTTATACAAGCGGAATAGAGTTTGAAGCCGATATCTATGTATCAGAAGGTGATGAACTGACAATGGATAAGCATAAATTTACTTTTATAGACACTCCAGGTCACACTACTGGTGGAATGTGTATAGTTAATGAAGATAAGATATTTACTGGAGATACATTATTTATGGGTTCTATAGGAAGAACTGATTTATATGGTGGGGATTATGAAAAGATGCTAAATTCTTTGAAGAAACTTTCAAAGTTAGATGGCAGTATGACTATATATCCTGGACACGGACCATCAAGTACAATTGCTGCAGAAAATAAGAGCAATTATTATATGAAATTGGTGAAGTAGTATGCGAGTTTTGTTAAAAGGACACGATTACAAATACGAAATCGCTGAATTTTTGAAGTTATTTTCTTCTGAGTTTTCCTTTGTGGAGGGCTCAGAAGATTTTGACGTTATCAAAGATGTTGAAAATTCAGAACTAGTTGTCAATGAATTAAAAGTTGAGAGAAAAGAGGACCGTGTTGAGCTTTTCACTAAAACTATAGTATTTGAAAATTCAGTTGAAGTATATAAAAAAGAAATTTCGGAAAAGATATATATAAGAAAAATTAGTGAAGAAGAAAAAAATAGTATTATTGCAGAAAAATCAGGTATTTTAGGCAATAAAAATATCTTAAATTCTGAGTATAGAATGACAGATTCTCTAAAAAGTGGTAATATATCTACAGTAATAGTAGATAATAATGAGCACAATAAAAAAATATTTGCAAAAACTAATAAAAAATTAGATAATAATATTAGAACAATATCTAAAAGAATAATCGAGAGAAGTTTGTTTTATTATTTAAATGAAAAATTTGATGCAAATGTTCCTTGGGGAATTCTTACAGGTATTAGACCTGTCAAGATAGTTCAGGAATTATTGGATGATGGTCTAGAAATTGAAGATATAAGAGAAAATATGAAGAAACAGTATCTTATTAGGGATGAGAAGCTTGATCTAATAATAGATATAGCGCTTAGGGAGAGACCCTTTATATATCCTGTAACAGATAAAAAAATATCTTTATATGTAAGTGTACCATTTTGCCCTACTAGATGTCTTTATTGTTCCTTCCCTTCACATCCTTTGGAAAAGTTTGGAAGTTACAGACATGAATATGTAGAAACTGTTTTAAAAGAAGCTGAAGGTGTAGCAGATATAATTGAAAAACAGGGAAAAGAAATAGAGACTCTTTATATAGGTGGAGGAACACCGACTGCATTAGAAGCAGAAGATCTAGAATATCTTATTCAGGGATTATTTGAGAGATTGGATCTTTCAAATATCAAAGAATTTACAGTTGAAGCAGGTAGACCTGACAGTATTACAAGAGAAAAGCTTGAAGCTCTAAAGAAGAACAATGTTTCTAGAATAAGTATAAATCCTCAGACTATGAATCAAGAAACACTTGATTTTGTAGGAAGAAAACACAGTGTAGAAGACATTAAAGATTGTTTTATTCTGGCAAGAGAATTAGGATTTGACAATATAAATATGGACTTGATTTTGGGGCTACCTGGAGAAAATCTAGAGATGGTTGAAAATACTATGAAAGAAATTGTTTCTTTAAATCCTGAGAGTGTAACAGTACATACTCTGGCTTTAAAGAGAGCATCAGATTTAAATATTAATATGGAATCATATAAAGATGCATTAATAGGATATCAGACGGTAATAGATATGATATCTTTATCTAGAAAATATATGGATGAATACGGGTATAATCCGTATTATATGTATAGACAAAAGCATATGCTTGGAAATCTAGAAAATATAGGCTATGCTAAAGAAGGATATGAGTGTCTGTATAATATGCAGATAATGGAAGAAAAGCAGTCGAACTATGCAATAGGCGCGGGTGCAGTTTCAAAGTTTGTCTATCTTGATGAAAATAGAATAGAAAGAGTAGATGATGTAAAGAATCTACAAGTATATTTGGAAAGAGTAGACGATATGATATTGAAAAAATACAGGGAGGTAGAGAAAAATGGTAATTAAAGCTCCAAGAGGAACTAAAGATATCATCCCTTCAGAATCATATAAGTGGAATTACCTTGAAAGCAAATTTAGAAAACTTTGCTCACTTTATGGATATGAAGAGATAAGAACTCCTATTTTTGAGCACACTGAATTATTTCAGAGAGGTGTGGGAGACACTACAGATATAGTACAGAAGGAAATGTATTCCTTTAAAGATAGAGGTGATAGAAGTATTACCTTAAAGCCTGAAGGTACTGCAGGAGTTATAAGAGCGTTTATTGAAAATAAAATGTATGCAGATGCACAGCCTACAAAGCTGTTTTATATAATTCCTTGTTTTAGATATGAAAGACCACAATCAGGGAGACAGAGACAATTCCATCAGTTTGGAGTAGAAGCCATAGGAAGTGATACACCTTCTTTAGATGCAGAAGCAATAGAACTTGCAATGCAGTATTTAAACGAAGTAGGTCTTAAAGATCTAAGTGTTTCATTAAATTCAGTTGGTTGTCCAGTATGTAGAAAAACATACAATGAAAAACTAAAAAAATATCTTGAGGCTAAGTCAGATGTACTTTGCGACTTATGCAATGATAGAAGAGAAAAAAATCCTATGAGAGTTATAGATTGTAAAAATGAGACTTGTCAGGCAAATATTCAGGATATTCCTCTAATTGCAGATAATTTATGTGACGATTGTAAGGAACACTTTGAGACTTTGAAGAAATATCTAGATGAAATGGGCATTAGATATGAAGTAGATAAGAAAATAGTTAGAGGACTAGATTATTACAAAAGAACAGCATTTGAAATAATTGCAAATGGATTAGGAAGTCAGTCAACAGTATGTGGCGGAGGAAGATATGATGGTCTAGTGGAACAAATAGGTGGACCAGAAGGATATAGTGGTATAGGATTTGCGATGGGTGCAGAGAGATTGATGCTGACACTTGAGGCGAATAATATAGAAATAGAAAAACCAGCTCCTACAGACATATTTATTGTAACTATAGGAGATAGAGCAAAGCTAAAGTCATTTGCTATATTGAAGGAACTTAGAAGCAATTATATATCAGCTGATAAAGATCATCTTGACAAAAGTGTTAAGGCTCAGTTTAAATATGCTAATAAAATAAATGCCAAATATACTATAGTAATAGGCGATGATGAATTGGAAAAAGATGAAGCATCGTTGAAGAATATGGAAACTGGCGAACAAAAACAAGTAAAAATAAGTGAACTTGTAAAAGAGCTAAAAAAGGAACTATAAATCGGAGGTACTTTAATTGGATAATTTAAAAGGATTTAAGAGAACTTCTTATGCAGGAGATTTAAGAGCTTCTGACATAGGAAAAGAAGTAATAATAATGGGATGGGTTCAGAAGAAAAGAAATCTTGGTGGACTTGTTTTCGTTGATTTGAGAGATAGAGCTGGAATTGCTCAGGTTGTATTTGATACAGATGTTAGCGAAGAAGCTTTTAAGAAGGCAGAAAAGCTAGGTAGCGAATATGTAATAGCAGTAAGAGGTAAGGTATGTGAAAGACAGTCTAAGAATGCTAATATGCCTACTGGAGATATTGAAATATTTGCAGAAGAACTTAGAGTTCTTAATGAATCTCAAACACCACCAATATATATAAAGGATGACGATGAAGTAAGTGAATCTTTAAGATTAAAGTATAGATACTTAGATCTTAGAAAGCCTAAGATGCAGAAAAATCTTATGCTTAGACATAAGGTTACAAATGTTGTAAGAAATTATTTATCAGATAATCATTTCTGTGAAATAGAAACACCATTCTTAGTAAAACCTACTCCAGAAGGTGCAAGAGACTATCTTGTTCCATCAAGAGTAAATGAAGGAAAGTTCTATGCACTTCCACAGTCACCACAGCTATACAAGCAGCTATTAATGGTAAGTGGTATGGATAGATACTTCCAAATAGTAAAATGTTTCAGAGATGAAGATTTAAGAGCTGACAGACAGCCAGAGTTTACTCAGATAGACTGTGAAATGTCATTTGTAGAAGAAGAAGATGTAATGACAATAATGGAAGGAATGCTTAAAGAAATATTTAAACAGGTTTTAAATAAGGACGTTGAGATTCCATTCCCTAGAATTACATATGCAGAAGCTATGAGAAGATTTGGTTCAGATAAGCCGGATACAAGATATGGTCTAGAATTTGTAGACATTACAGATACAGTAGCAGATTGTGGATTTAAGGTATTTTCAGGATGTGCTAAGGAAGGATACTCAGTAAGAGGTATAAATGTAGAAGGTGGAGCTGAAAAGTTCACAAGAAAGGCAATTTCACACTTAGAAGATCACGCAAAGACTTATAAGGCTAAGGGACTTGCTTGGATGAAGATTACAGATGAAGGAGTAGCATCTCCTATAGCTAAGTTCTTTACAGAAGAAGAACTTGAAAATATAGTAAAAGCTATGAATGCAAAAGAAGGGGATCTTCTATTATTTGTAGCTGATAAGGACTCTGTAGTATTCAATGCCTTAGGACAGGTTAGAATAGCAGTTGCAGAGAAGCTAGAATTAGCAGATAAAAACCAGTTTAATATGTTATGGGTAACAGAATTCCCAATATTTGAAGAAGATGAAGAAACAGGAAGATTTGCAGCAATGCATCATCCATTTACTTCACCTTTAGATGAAGATGTTGATGATTTGGAAACTGGAGACAAGCATAAGCTAAGAGCAAAGGCGTATGATATAGTAATGAACGGTTATGAAGTAGGTGGAGGTTCAATAAGAATATCTGACTCTCAAATACAGCAGAAGATGTTTAGAGCTTTAGGATTTACTGATGAGGAAGCCTACAATAAATTTGGATTCCTTATAGATGCATTTAAGTTTGGTACTCCACCACATGGTGGTTTGGCATTTGGTCTTGATAGACTTGTAATGCTTCTTGCTGGTGCAGATAATATAAGAGAAGTCATAGCTTTCCCTAAGAATCAAAATGCTGTTTGCCCTATGACAAATGCACCGTCATTTGCTGATGATGAGCAGTTAGAAGAGTTAAGTATAAAGGTAGATGTTAAAGAAGAAAAATAGAAATACTTATTTATAATAAGTTTATTTACAGTTTGTGTATTAGAAAATGAGGTTAAAGTATGGACCAAAAAGGATATATTGTTGAGATAGTCGACGAAAAAACTGCAAGATTTAAAATGCAGAGGCAATCTGCATGAGCGAAGTGTGGAAAGTGCTTCAGTTCGAAGACAAGTAGTGAATCTCAAGATCTTATTGTTGAGGTCGACAACTCTGCAGGTGCCAAGGTTGGTGACTATGTAGAGGTAAGTATGGAAAAGGTAAATGTAATGAAGGCATTGGGGATAATGTATGGAATACCGCTAATAGCTTTGCTTATTGGTACAGTAGGAGGATACTATGTCCTTAAAAATACAATAGGTGGCGATATGCTAGAAGTGTATAGTATGCTGATTGGATTTGCATTTACAGGGCTTGCTTATTTAGGAATCAAGCTTAAAGACGCAAAACTTAGGGATAGTAGAGAATATATGCCTACAGTAACTCGCGTTATGATAGATTTAGATACGGTAGATACTCTATAAACCGTATTAAATAAATATTTGGAGGTATAAAATGGAATTAATGGAAAGCCTAAAGGCTCAGATTGAAGGTAAGAATGTAAGAATAGTACTACCAGAAGGAAAGGAACCAAGAATACTTGAAGCTGCTTCAAGACTACACAAGGAAGGTATATTAGTACCAGTTCTAGTAGGTAGCGTAGATGCGATTAAGGCAGTAGCTGCTGAAAAGAATATAGATATTGAAGGTGTTGAAATAGTTGATCCAGCTAACTATGATGAGTTTGATGCTATGGTAGATTCTTTCGTTGAAAGAAGAAAGGGGAAGGCAACTATAGAAGATGCTAAGAAGAAGCTTCTTGACGAAAACTATTTTGGAACAATGCTTACTTATATGGGCAAGGTTGACGGTATGGTAAGTGGTGCAGTTCATTCAACTGGTGATACTGTAAGACCAGCTCTTCAGATAATAAAGACTAAGCCAGGCGTATCAAGAACAAGTGGTGCTTTCGTAATGATGAAGGACGACACTAGATACATATTTGGTGACTGTGCAATAAACATAGAACTAGATGCTGAGGGTCTAGCAGGGGTTGCAGTAGAAAGTGCAAAGACTGCAAAGATGTTTGGAATAGACCCAAAGGTTGCTATGTTAAGTTTCTCAACTAAGGGATCAGCTAAGCATGATTTAGCAACTAAGGTTGAAGAAGCTACAAAGCTTGCTCATGAATTAGATCCAGAATTAGAACTTGACGGAGAATTACAGTTTGATGCTGCTATAGTTGAATCAGTAGGTAATCAGAAGGCTCCAGGTTCTAAGGTTGCAGGACATGCTAATGTATTTATATTCCCATCTCTAGAAGCTGGTAATATAGGATATAAGATAGCTCAGAGATTAGGTGGATTCGAAGCATTAGGTCCAATACTTCAGGGATTAAATAAGCCTATAACTGACTTATCAAGAGGATGTAATGCAGAAGATGTTTATAAGCTAAGTATAATAACAGCTTGTCAGAGCGTTATGTAGTAATTATTAATGATTATACCTTCCGACCTATGTCGGGAGGTATTTTTTATATGAAAATTTGAAATTATAATATAAAATATATTTCTAATTAGATTTCTTAGTATAGATAATGTATAGATATGTGATTCTTTTAAAAAAAATATACTTGTGATATAATATAGTAGATTGATTAGGATTAAGGTCAATATAAAATAATATGAAATAGGAATGGTTGATTTTTTATGGGAATAAAAGAGAAAGTAGAGAAGATTATAAGACTAACTAAGCAGTCTTTTAGTATGATATATTATAATTTCAAAGCAAAAGCATACAAAGATGACCCCAAGTACAAAGACCTTTGGATAATATCGGAGAGAGGTACTGAGGCTAAGGATAATGGCTTTTGTTTTTTTGAATATCTTTGCGAAAAGCATCCTGAGATAAATGCTAGATATGTAATTGATAAGGAAGCTTCAGGGGATGATTATAAAAAGGTAGAGCCTTATAAAGATAGACTTATAGAGTATGGTAGTTTTGAACACAAGATAGCCTATATACTTGCAAAGTATGCCATATCTTCACATGCAGGATTTTTAGAGCCTTGGAGTTATAAACTATACAAACTTTTAATAGATAGGAAAGATGAAAAAGTATTTGTATTTTTACAACATGGAGTAATACTTCACGATTTAAGTGAATTTCTTGCAAAAAATAAAATAAAGGCTGATTTGTTTATAACTACGACAAAAAGAGAGTATGAATCAATATCTTCTAGTATTTATGGTTATGATTCTGGCGAAGTTGTTCAGACAGGTATAGCTAGATATGACAAGTTAAATGAGTTTGAATTAAAAGATGAAATATTGATAATGCCGACATGGAGGAAGAATATTATTACTCCATCCTATATGAAAAGCGATACGAGAGATGTAGAGCTTTTTAAGAGTAGTGAGTATTTCAATAGATTTAATTCACTTATAAACAATAAAAGACTGGAAAAAGCTCTAAAAGAACACAAGATAAAGCTTGTCTTTTATCCTCACTATGAAATACAGCCATATATTGATTGTTTTGATTGTAATAATAGTGAGCTTATATTGGCTTCTAAGGATAAGTATGATGTTCAAGGACTTTTAAAAAGTTCAAAGGCAATGGTTACTGACTTTTCGTCTATTCAGTTTGATTTTGCATATATGAGAAAGCCACAAGCCTATTATCAGTTTGACTCAATAGAAGAACATTATAAAATGGGATATTTTGATTATGATAGAGATGGCTTTGGACCTGTGTACTCAGATGAAGAAAAGTTAGTTGATTATTTAATAAAACTTATGGACACAGAATTTAAAATCGAAGAGAAATATCTTGAAAGAATAAATAAGGACTTTAATATTAGGGATTCCCACAATTGTGACAGAATTTTTGAAGAGATATTAAAGATTAAAAAATAGAAATTAAAATGGAAAGAGGAAGTTGTATGAAGATTGCTATTGCTGGAACAGGATATGTTGGTTTAGTAACAGGGGTATGTCTAGCACACAAGGGAATTCATAATGTTGTGTGTGTAGATGTAGATGAAAATAGAATAGAAAAGTTAAAAAAAGGGCAGTCGCCTATATACGAAGAAAATCTTGAAGAACTATTAAAAGAAGGTCTTGAAAATGGAAATATTGATTTTACAACAGATAGCGAGAGCGCCTATGAAGATGCAGATGTTATCTTTATAGCTGTTGGAACTCCTGAGAGATCTGATGGTTCGGCAAATCTTGAGTATATAAAACAGGTTGCAAGGCAGATATCCAATTTTGTAAAAAAAGATTGTCTTGTAGTTATTAAGTCGACAGTTCCTGCTGGTACAAATGAGACAATAGAAAAATATATTAAAAAACATCTTAAAAATGATGTTTGGATTGAGTTAGCTTCAAATCCAGAGTTTTTAGCTCAAGGGACAGCTGTAAGAGACACTCTTGAAGCCTCTAGAATAGTAATAGGAACTGAAAGCAATAAAGCAAGAAAAATTCTTGAAAAAGTTTATGAGGGATTTGATTCTCCGAAAGTTATAACTAATAGAAATTCTGCTGAGATGATAAAATACGCTTCTAATGATTTCCTAGCTCTTAAAATTTCATACATGAGTGATATAGCGAATTTGTGTGAAATAGTAGGCGCAAATGTGGAAGATGTTGCATATGGAATGAGTTTTGATGATAGAATAGGATCAAAGTTTTTAAGAGCAGGTATAGGCTATGGGGGTTCATGTTTCCCTAAAGACACAAAGGCACTTCATTGGCTTTCAAATTCAAACGGATATGAACTAAAAACAGTTAGTGCAGCTATTGAAGTAAATGAAGCTCAAAAACTGAAGTTAATAAAGAAGGCTGCAGAGGACATAGAAAGCTTTGAAGGTTTAAAGGCTGCTGTGCTAGGAGTTACTTATAAGCCTGGAACAGACGATTTAAGAGAAGCTCCAGCACTTGTAAATATAGACAGTCTTTTAGAAAGAGATGCTACAGTATTTGCCTATGATCCAGTAGGTCTGGAAAATGCCAAGAAGATATATGGAAATAAGATCAATTACTGTGAAAAGATAGAAGATGCTTTAAGAGATGCAGACATATGTTTTGTAATGACTGAGTGGAGTGAAATTAAGAATATAAAGGCTGAAGAGTTTATAGAGCTTATGAAGAGTCCTATAGTGTATGACGGAAGAAATTGTTATGATCCCAAGATAATGGAAGAAAAGGGAGTAAAATACTATTCAATAGGTAGGGCTAGCTATTAATAAAAAAAGCGATTATAGAAAAAAATCTATAATCGCTTTTTTATTATCTTTTAAGATTTTTAATGTATTCTCTTAATTTGATAGTAGCCTCATAATTCTTGAAACCATATCTCATTGCCCTTTTATCACTTTCATTGATCAGTTTGTCAAGGGGCTTCCATATAGAGTCAAAAGAGTAGTCAGGGTTGATTTCATTTACCAAGTACATAACTATACATATAATAAAGGCAATTCTATTGCTGGCCTGATTATCCCTATACATAAATAAAAACTTTTTCCATTCATTTCTTATTATCGGCATTGTTTTAATTTGAAGATCAATACCGTTTTTATTATGAGCACAAATATTTCTTACGAGTTTAATAAGATTCATCCAAGTAAGTAGCTCATTTTTAGTACAATTGTAATGAGATGCAATTTCCTTGAGGTTTGCAGTAGACATACAATCAAGTAGCTTGATTACATCTCCAAAAGAAATAATATCTACCATAACCCAAACAGTAGGAAAATCTCCTAATATATTATAGTGTTCAAATTCAGATTTTTTTACTCTTTTTACAGCGCTATGTAGGGTGCTTTTGAATTGCTTTTCTATACTATTTATTTTCTTTTTATCGTTGCTTTCTCTATTTGACCATGAGGCAAAGTTAAGATAACCCATAGCACCATACTTTCTACTTAGAGTATGGGCAATTTGTGTTTTTATGGAAACTTCAATATCCTCTATTGCATGTAAAAGAGATAGTCTAAAGTCTTTATCCTGATTATATCTAAAAACAACTTCATTAAAGGAAATATTGAAATATTCAATACTGTCTTTTCTATTTTTATGCTTGTGTACTTTTGCGAAAGGATAGGTGAAGTCTTTTAACTTATAATAGCCTATATTTTTTAATATCTTTGCAGCCTTTTTTCGATCTTCGACAAACATACCTCTTTCCATAAACAAATCAATCTGCTCTTCAAAGGACAGATGTTTTTCTGATTCAGGATTTCTTGACATAATAACCACCTCTAAAATTAAAACAAAAAATATAAAATAAATTGTAAAGAATACAATAGTTAAGAACTTTAAAATACAAAAGATTAAGATACAAAAGTTTATTTTAGAGTATTTTTGAACAATATATTTATATTTTAGTTATATTTTTTGTATAAAAAACCTCCACGTCAGAACGTATCTGTAAGTATGTGGAGGGATTGAAAACTATTTAAAAGATTAAGTATCTTTTATTAATTTAAATATACATCAGAACAATGAATGTGTCAAATTTTTTAGTCAATAGAAAAGTTAATATATAAAAATAGAATTTTTAAAGAGTTTATAATATTAAATTT